>Ga0098053_1000358_pt1 | contig 15909 bp, 17 predicted proteins | sample 15BtaG_FD_77068 | JGI IMG/M metagenome (GOLD analysis project Ga0098053, IMG submission 77068) | Marine viral communities from the Subarctic Pacific Ocean - 15B_ETSP_OMZ_AT15312_CsCl metaG | ecosystem: Environmental > Aquatic > Marine > Oceanic | place: Pacific Ocean | collected 2015-01-18 | reverse complement strand
GAGTTACATTGTCTCTAACAATTGGCAATTCAATTGAAGTATCTATTTGTTTGGGATATTTTGATTTTGACATTATGTTACCTCATAAGAATAAATTATTTCTACGGTTATTTGTAAGTCTGTCGCAATAACATTGTTGTTTTTTAAAACGAAAATAATTCCATCAGAAGCAGTTACCCCTGAACCAGAAGTGGCTGCGTTTGCCAAGTCTTGCTGCTCATATAGTCCCAAACTAAATATAGGGATTGTTCTAACTATAGTATAATTGGCAGAGACCTTGGGGTCGGACCCACTAGCGGCTCTGTATATTGAAAAATCTCCAATAATAGTGTCAGAGGTCATGTTTTTAAGTATAATTTTTTCTATCTCCAAAGGGTAAGCAGCTATCTTAAAACTTGACGATCCAACTCTAGTTATAACAGTGGCTAAAGCGGGGTCTGACAAAGCAACGTCTGAGTTTTGCATCAATCCTAAAAAGTAAGTGTCAGTAGACAAGCCTGCAAACTCTACACGCAAAGATTCGTACCTTTTTCCTGTTACATCTCCAGATATATTTACTTCACCTTGAAACTCTACATCGCCTGTAACATAAAAAGTTTGACCTGCAGGCCCAATTGACGCTCCATTAGTCCCTAGATCCAGCTCGTTTGTTACCGTTAAATTTTCAACCTCTACATTGGCAGAAGTTACATCTCCTTGAAATGCAACTGTGTCTTCAAATATGGCATTGCTTGTGAATGTTGCAGTATCATTAAAGTTTACTGTATTTTCAAACTCATTTATTCCGTTAAAATTATTGTTGTTGCTCAGCGAAGCAAAATCAACAGATGACATAGGTGTAAATGGACTACCTGAAAGAACCAAAGAATCTACCTCGACAGTTGAGGAAACAACTTTGTTAAAGAAATATTCGCCAGGCTCAGATCCTTTTTTAGGGAAACTTCCTTTTTTAGTCAAGCTGCTTATTGGAGATTGCACCATGCTTGTTAGGTCATGAATGTTATTGTCTTGCATGCTTAGAAAATATTTTTCAGTTAAAAGGTCATCTAAATTAGCTGTCGCACTTTCATCAGAGATAAAAACTGCACTATCATAAGTTGGAGCAGCAACATTAGGTCTGCTAAAAGTACAGCCTTTTATTTCATAATTCTGTATTCTTTCTGCATCAGTAACTTCGTCAACACTTATTCCGCAATCTTCAAACTTGCAATTTATTATTCTTATATTTCCCGATTTATCATTTGCCGCTATATTAGAATTATTACTTGAAACAAAAGAAGTATCCCACATCGTATCTGATTTGAAATAAATGCCCTCTAATGTTACAGATGAAGACTGAAAGTTTGTACCTTCTTTGTATAATTGATCTGTAATTACTATTTTTGAATTATAAAGCTTTAGGTTTTTTATTACTACATTTCCTGACAATGCTGTAGCTTTAGGAAAAGAAGGCAGAGAGGTGGTAGCTGAATTACCCATTATTCTCAAAACACCTCTATTAGATGTGTTTGTAGATTTGCTTATTCCTGTAGTATCTGTAAAGCTTTGAGATAAATCTAATATAGTATCCTCACCCTCTCCCTCTATTATAACTGGAAAGTCTATATATATTCCGTTTGTAGCCATTTCTAAAGTCGATGCTGTGCCATAAGGTGAGGTGCTAACATCAGCAATAGAGATTGTTTCTTTGTACGTTCCTGCTTTTAATTTAATTTTAGGAACTCCCGCACTTGGAAACGCTTCTCCGAACCTTTTTGCTATTTTTATTGCCGAACTTAGATTTTTAAAATGACCCATTCCTTCTTGAGGACTTACTAAAATATCATTAAATATTTTAAAGTCTATGTCGTTTATTCTTAATTTTAAGTCAAACAAAGCAAATGTTGAAGAAGAAGAATTATATTCAATAGTTCCTATAATTGCATTATTCTCTGGATCAAATGGAGAAAGACATGCAGATCCCACATTTATAGGTTCTTCAAATACTAAGTTTCCAGATTCATCTACAGATATAAATATTTTGTCAGATGAGGCTGGGTTTATGTTTGTAACTATTGTTTGAGCAGGGACCTCAAATCTTTCTCCCGAAACATATACTGTTCCAGAAGAGACATCAAACTGATATGTTGTATTTGTTGACAAAATTATGTTAGAAATATTAAGTCCACTAACAACTCCCGAACTTCTAGTCTCAGAGAATCTATTGTATATAAATTCTTTTAAAAAGTAGTTGGTTATTTGGTTTTCAGATATAAATCCTAAATCAGAAGACAAAAACTGTCTGAAGTTTTCATCATAACCTGCCAACAAACCTCTGAAGTCGTCAAACCTAACTCTTCCTAAGAATAAGTTATTCTGATAATTTAAAGTTTGATGAGAAAACATGCTGGTATTTATTGCACCAGCTGTATCTAGTCTGCTTAATAATCCTTCTATTTTTATGAAAAATTTAAACTTTTCATTATCACTAGATATAACCTCTACGACTCTGTTGCCTTTTGGAAGTTCTACTAGCTTTTCATTACCATCAAAAGTTATAGAGAAACCTTCGTCTTTGTTGGAAGTATTTATTAGTGCTAATGACAAGGTATAAGTTTTATCGCTCATAACTCTTGGTGCTTCAACTATAGAGTATAGTGGTTCAGTTCCTACAATTGAATTTTCCATTTCAAATGTCTGAACGAAGTTGACATCCTGCTTTTGATCTATAAACAAGTCTACAAAGCTTGACTCAAATCCACCAGATGATATATTTTCATATTTTATATCTTCTAATCCTACAGAATTTTTTTGAATTTTAAAAATTATAGATTCTGATGTTTCATTTGAAAATGCAGAGCCTGTCTTTATATCTACTTTTAAAGATGTATTTGAAACAGATGTTATTCTATAAATACCATCATTAGAGGATGATCCTTCTATTTGGAGTAAATCATTCTCTTTGACCCCAGATGTCAAAACATTAGATGTAGATGCAGAAAGATCAATTGTGTTACCTCCAGATATTATTTCGAAATCTGTTGCTAAAATTTTATCTTCAAAACCTAAAAATTCCGACCCATTTATTTGATACTTAGATCCAAAGTTTCCATACACCTTTAAGTCTTTGTATTTTGAAAGACCTAAGAAATCCAAAGAATTATCTGAAGATGTAAGTTTTATATAATATGTTTTTGTATCAGAGTTGACATAATCTATTGCAAGACCTATTTTGGTACCTGTTTTTGTTTCGTGTCTAAATGCTGATATTGGCAAGTTTTCAAGAGAGCACTCTTGGTTGATTTTGCCAACAATTGAATCTATAGAGTTTCCAGTTGCTGAATTTACAGAAAATGTATGAATAAGTATATTATCTACTTCTATGGAAAAGGTTTGGTTGGCTCCATCTATTCTCTCTATACTAAGATTATCAGATAAAATATATGTCGTAGAAGGGTTTAAGACTTTTAAAACTTTAGAAAATGACAACGAAGTGTCAAATACGGGGACTAATTTCAATCCCGCAGGAGAAGATACTCCGTGCGAATTTTTTAAAAAATTTGCAGTTTGTCCCGATGTAGATGCCTCTATTAGGTTTCCAAATATAACAATTGATTTGTTTGTAGTATCTATAGAAAAAATCTGATATAAACTGTCAGATATTAAAACAAAGTCGTACTTTTCTGGAGCTTCAATCAATTCTTCCGTATAAGATATTTCAGAAAAAGTATCATCAGAGTTTTCACTATATTTTGAGAATAGAATAGGCATATTTTTATATATAACTCTTCCCAAATTGCTTTGCACTCCCAATATAGAGGATTTCTGATATCCGTTCTCAAAGTACAAATCTCTAAGTGTTTGACCTACATCTGAATCTTGTCCACTTAAGTTATCTAAAGCCTCTTGAACTGAGCTTGCTGAGATTCCACTCTTTAAAGAGTCATAATATATTTGATTTGCTTTATGAGAGTTATTAGTTTCTGAAATATTATTTCCAGAAAAATTAACGTGATTGTTGATGAACTGCTCTAAAACTTGTTGAACATTTTGACTTTTTAAATTGAATTCAGAGATATCAGATGCAGATATAGTTATATCTTCCACACCTATATTTTTAGCCATATGTGCATTTACAGCGTTTTCATTTAAGTGGATGGATATTTTTAAAGACAGATCGTTAATCGTATCTATAAAACTATCTACTTGTTTCTTTGTGTGTAGGCTTTGAGCGTAAAGAGTAGATGTGTTATAATCTAAATCTAATTTTGACTCAGCTATACTAGCATTATCAGAAACCTCTACGTTAGTAATTGGTCCTGATATTAAATTTAATGCATTTATGGCTTCTTTCTTTATATTTCCCAATTCATCTAGAGATTGATTTAATCTTTCAGCAACTGTAATTGAAGGTATTCCGTTAGGGTTTGTACCTAAGGTTTTTTCAACTTGAAGTATTGCTGACCTTAAAGAATTCATAACTTCAGATCCGATCTGTATTATGTTGTCTCTAACTATTGGTAATTCAATTGATGTGTCTATTTTATCTGGGTATTTTGATTTAGCCATTTTTAATTCCTAGTCAATTATAGTGTTATCATTAATATAATCTATAGCAATAAACATGAAAACAGTAGTAGCTACGCCTGTACCAAAAATAATATAATTTTCAAACCTATCCCAACGTTTATTTTTAATTCTAGCTTTATCTAGCTCTGCGTAATTTGATATTATCTTTTCGTTTTCCAGGTTTATCTTTTTGTACAAATTAATATTCGACTCATATATCTCAATTTTTTGATTATTCAAAAAATTAAGTTGCTTATAGTGATCCAGCTCTTTTTCTTTTTTCTCAAGTTCAAACACCCTACTCATTAATGATTCTGCAGCAGGTATTGTAAATACATAAGAGTCTTCTTTTAATATCTCTCCTTTTTTTACAATATCTCCAGCAAAAACATTATTTGTCAATGCTAATATCACCAATAAAATCTTCATATTCTACTTTCTCGCTACTAACTAAACTTTCAAGCTCTTCTAAGTTTATTAAAAAATAATCATTTTTTTCATTAATACTATCTTCTAATTTTTGTGCTTTTTTAAAAAGCTCTTCTTTTATTTTTTCATTTGACAGCTTATTATACAGCTTTTTTAACTTTTTTTGAACATCTATCATCAAAACCCTCTTTTGTCAAAAAAATCATCAAGATCTTCAGAATTCTCTTCCTGTGTTACAAGTTTAAGTTTTACTTCTCTCTTTTTGATTTCTTCATCTATGCTTTTTATTTCGTTATTATTTTCTGACAAGTTTTCATTTAAAATTTCTTTGCGTCCTTCGGACTTTTTTATTTCATCAGAGTTGTTTTTTTCTTTTTTATCACTTCTAGAGTTCCTAGCTTTGTAAAAAAGAAGGCTTGTTATTATCAACGCAATAACTGAAAGTACAGATTTAAATCCGTCAGATATAGATTTAAGCTTACTCAGCATCTAAACTTTCCGTTCCTTCAAATCTCTTGTCGGTCCATCTTCTAGTAACATAAGCTCCAAATGTTGCAGCCAAATAAGCTGTCATAGACCCTGAGTCCAAAGCGTGAAATGTCAAAGATATAGTCTCTCCTTGAAAAGATCCAAGAGTTGATAGTAACAAGTTTGTTGTGACCACTGCAAATGAAATAACTGCAAATGTCAACATAGCATCTTGTTTGCCTGAAGTATTTTTAACCCACATAATTTCTCCCTATTGTAAAGCTACTATTAACTTAAAAATTAATAAAAAACTTACTTTGTAAATTTAAAAGTATTAATAAGGTCCGTCTTGTCTAGCCTTTTTAGTCTTAGGTTTTGTCGGCCAAAATGTTTGTATATAACTTTTTCTTTATTCACATCTAACACTTCGTAGAAATATTCTAAGTCATCAGTGTAATCAAATCTCACTATAATATCCCTATCTCGTACTGCTGGAATTGGCAAAGTAAAGGCTTGTGGTTCATATTTTACTGTCAAGTGCTTTGACGCATGAATCTCTAAGTCCTCAGCAGTTTCTCTAAATCTTACAAGAATTCTTTTATCGTTTCTTCTTTTATTGAAATATTGGTCATACCCACCAACAACTGTTGTACCAAAGCAATACTGACAAGTTTTCTCTTTGGGGTTCATGGTTCGTGATAATGTACACCTGCAAGTCTCACCCTCCCATTTTCTTTTCAAAAGAATTACAGGCTCCCCTACTTGTTCAAGTAGAACCTCCTCTCTGTCCAACATTCTGTCATATATATTCATACCTCTGTGCTTATTAAACTCTCCACCTAAGTAGGACCCACAGTCGTCTATACCTTCCAATACTTCATTCGGAAGAGGCTGATGATACCCGCAATAATCAAATCCTTCAAAGAATTTCTTATCATTGTCAGTATAATCAGTGACAAGAACACCTATGTTATTTACTGTTCTGCCACTTTGCTGATCACCTGAAAAATCAGGGACTGACTTTAATATATTATTGTTACTGTCTTGACAACTTACAAAAAGTTTAACTTCATCTCCGTCAGTAAAAAACCCCCTAGAGGTATTATTTAAGCCTCTTCCATTCGCAGGGATATTAAAAGTATTTGAAGATCTAGTTATAGATGTATACTTCACAACCTCTTTGTTATTTATTACCAAAAGACCTTTGTCGGGATAACCTGTTGTATCTGCAACAATAAGTGATAAGTCAGAGGTGTCAAACACTCCAACCACAGAAGTTTCATTTGGTATCTCAAAAGCAGAAGTGTCAAGCTGAACCATTCCATTCAAATCAAATGTATCTTTAAAAGTCTCCATACCTCTAAGTGCCAAATAATAAATTAACCCTGTAGTAAATTTATCGTAAGTATATTCGTTTATATCACTTTTGAATAAAATTTTTGGCTGAGAATCAAATGTTTTTAATCTGTCATTTCCATAATACAACAGTCCAAAAACTTCTGATTTAGGAACTCTTGAAAACATTTTTGACCATTCTAACTTTATAGACTTGCCATCTCCTTGATTTACAGCCTTCTTTAAACCTGATATTTGATTTAAAAATACAGATTCGGGAAAAGTCTCTGGCAGAATTACAGTTTTTAGTTTGACCGAAAACTTCATTTCGTCTATAAGTGTAGCGCCACCTATGTCTGCTATTTGATAATTGATTGTATAGTTTCCATTTCTCAAAAACTCTGGCGGCTCAAAGTCCAGCCTGCATCCATTTAAAATAGATGATATTTCAGTGTCTGGATAAGATGTGCTTACAACTCCGTCTAAAACTATTTTAGATCCATTTATTGATAATTGAAAAGATGTTAAGTCAATATCTTCATACTCATCTACAAACTCTAGCCTAATTATAACAGGGCACTCTAATGTCTCTCCTGATGATATGTTAGAAAAGTATAATACAGGCTTATTAGAGTGAGTTTTAAATGAGTAAGATTCTTCATCATTACCTTCAGGGTCAGAATAATAAACTTTTACCGTTATATTCTCATCTCTATCAAAAGCTTCTGTTTTTTGTATAGTAAAAGATGCGCTATCGGTTTCTACAGAAAAAGAAGATAGTAAGCCATCATATCCTGACTGAAAGGAGGAATCTTTGAATGCATCATCTCCGTTTATACCAATATAAACCTTTGAGACATCTATGTCTTTTTTTTCTATAACAAAAGTAATTAATGTATCTGTATCGTTATTTGTTGTGCCAGGAGCAGGAGATTGTGATGATATCTTAATCATTTAATACCTCGTCAATGATTTCAGGGTCATCAACGTTTTTTGTTAACTTCTTAAGCAACTCTTCTCTTTCTTTTTCTGGAACTTTATGATGATCCATTAAGTGTTTGAGATACTCTTCAACGTTTCCTTCCCGATCTTCTTGATACTCTAACTGAACTCCAAACGCTTCTTGTTCTGCGGGATTATCCATATATTCTTTATATTTCCTCTGCTTCTTGCCTTCATTCTTTATGTGTTGAAATACGTGAACAAGCTCATGAATTAAATATCTCACAATCTTCTTTGCATCTGCATTGATAAGCTTTGATGAAATAGATATTTCACCATTTGTTGTCTTTGCTGTAGTTTCAAGATCATCCTCAAAGCTAATTGTAACTCCATCTATAAAATCTTTAGATTCGTTATTATCTTCACACAACTTAAGATATGTCTCTTCTTTTTTGCATAACTCTTTTGCTTTCTTGATTACTTCAATCTTTTTTCCTATCGCCTTTTCTTTCGACATTTTTATTAGAATGTAACTCATTTTTATCCTCGCAATAATATTCCTCTTTATTAATAGCTAAACCCTCAGCCACTTTAAAGGATTGTTTTAAAAAGCAAATTCTAGCCTCTATCTTTTTTATCGCATATTCTAAACCCAAAATTTCTATATCAAACTCTATTTGATTTTCTGGATTTGAAAAGCCGCAATAATTTATATTTAAGTTTTCTATATCTTTCATATATTTATATATATACATGTTTTTATATTTAGCATATAAAATTAATTATTATTTATAATACCTAGTTGCTCTCTAATTGGATCATAATTTTCATAAATATTATGTTCATCGGATTTTATTTTATTATAAGCGTTGGCCATTAAATCAATCCAAATATATTTTTCTCCAGCATTTTTTGCAGCAAATGCTCTATGATTACCTTGTCTTACTTGAAAAATGAATTTACCTAAGTCTCCACTTTGATTTTCTACAGCGTCTTTTAGCAGTTCTTCAGCTTCTTCTTCATCATATTGACTACTCCAATCTTCAAGATATTCTTTTTTATTTAATAAGTATTTATCTAACTCTTTATCTCCAATAGTCAAACCTTGATCTTCTGAGAACTCTCCGTGTCCATACTGTGCGTACTCCAAGTCTTCTTGTATGCTATCTAAAGTCACAACCCTCACATCAGCATGTCCACAATATAAATTAACAGGGTTTTCTGTTGTAGATGATTTGATCTTATCCTCTATTCTCTTTATTAAATCAGGATAAAATTCATTACCCTGAACTGGATATATATAATCCGTATCAACTTTTATCATCCTATCAGAATTTCCAAACCAACGTATTCTGCCTTCCTGCTCACTCCTCATGTACTTCAAGTCTCTTTCTGTAACTTTGTCATAAGAAAACTCTTCGCTTGGATACTCTGCAGAATCTACTTCAAACAGAGAACCATAAGGTCTAGGCATCGCTTCTTTTAGTATGTTTAGTTCGCTAGAATAGCCTTTTTTCTCCAGCCATGACCCTAAGTCTTGTAATTTTGACAACTTTAATTTAACTTTTTTAAATTCTGAATTCATATTTGCCTCATCATAAATAGCTATGCCTCTTAAGTACGACTCAGGAGTCTCTTCTGAATTATATAGATACTCACCCACGTTAGATGCTTCTTTTATGTCCTTGTCTCTTAAAAAGAACAAATAAACTCCATAATCTTCACCGTTATAAATAGATGTAGTTATAGCATGCTCTACAGCAAACTTTAAAGATTTTGTAAGATAGTTGCCTTTATTTAATTCAGAACCTATAGGCATAGCTCTATAAAAAGCTGTCATTTTTAAATAATCCTTCTTTCCCTTAAGTGTCTTAGTCTTGTAAATGCTGGTGCGCCAGAAGTAAGATTGGTGAAAGTTCCAAACCCTTGAGGTCCAGGTCTTATGTTGTTCTTTATAAACTTTAATCTTTCTCTGTAGTTAGACAAAAAGTTATTGTATTGAGCAGACAAAAAGTCACCAAGTTGAGGAGGCTGGTATGATATGCCACCATCTGAAATGGTGAAATCTCTACCTTTTTCTACTAAAGATTGAGATGCTAATGCTAAAATATAAGCACCTTCGACAACTGCGTGGGAAAATAATTTTTGAATTACATCATCCGCAAAAGAATAAGATGTAAAAAACGGTATCATGTTAAACTCAGATAATGCAGAACATAAAAAAGTCACAAGTATTTCGTCAGAAAATACATTACATTCCTCATAGACCTTATTCCCGTATCCATCTAAAACAAATGCTCCGAACTCATCTCTTTTAGGCTTTCTTCCGTTAGATCTAAGTCTACTTCTTAGATATTTCAAAAGAATATTTACTCCATCTATCTCTGCCTCTGAAAAGTCGAAGTCAACCTCTTCTCCAAGTTTTATTGTTCCTGTTGCCTCTGAAAGGTCTCCTTCATCTAAAACTAAAAAAGAAAAGTAATTTTGAATTGTAAGACCATTTATTTCTGCATTCCAGTTATCTTCATATAAACCTTCTGAGTCCTCCGTGTCTATTATGTAATCATAGCAATAAAGACCAACGTCTTCTCTTGTTACGTCAATAGATGTAAGCTCCACTTGAACTTGACCTATTGAATCTGTTATTTTTATTTCTGGTGTACTGTCTGGATCAGTTGGCTGCCCATTTTCTCCAAAGTACTGTATTTTTAAACGAACCGTAGTCCCTCTAAATGCTTGAGCTCTGCTTGAAGTTGCCATTTTAACCTCTTTGAAATTAATTTACTTAACAAAATCTCAAACTGGGACAGCAGTCGGGATTGAAGTTCTTTCAGTCATAGTTATTCCGCTACTACTTGAAATAAAGAAACTATCCATCTGTGAGAATACTATTTCATTAATAGTTATATTGTATACGACTATATAATTCCCTTCTTCTTCAGGTTCGTAATCAAGATAATATATAGCGTTTGTTTCATCTATGGGAATCATGTCTTTGGGGTAACTGCTATCAAGAGATAAGTCAGGTTTTATAATTCTGTTAACTTCAACAGATTCAACGTTAGAAGAAGACACAGGCAATCCTCCGTTCTCTAAGACTTGTAACGGAAGCCTTACTTTCGAACCCACTTGGAAATTACCTAATGACATTAAAACTCCTTACTAAAACCTAGCTTACCCGTGTATAAATAGCAATTAGCGAATCACCTTTATTTATAAGATTTTTATATTCACTATCAATAACAAAAGTATTAGTTGATTGAAAATCCACATCTCTAATAATGTTTAAACCGTTGTAATAGACGGAGAGGCTATTCTTTTCCATACCATGCGTAGTTGAATAAAGTAGTTTTTCGCTAGCTACATGTTCACTTAAGTCGTCTGTAAATAGAGCTCCAGAAAGACCTCCTCCTTCAGACGTTTTGAATATTTGCGTATGCTGAGCAGTAAGTCCATTCTCATCTTTTACTATTATTTTGCTTTCTAGTTGATTTGTTTCACTGTTAAAAACTGGTATTGGTGGTAATATTAACTGAGCCATATTTTAGACCTCTATTTATTTTCTATTATTCTAATTGTGTCATCCTCATTCAAGTCACTAGTTCTGAACACAATGAAGAAGCCTTTTTGATTTACAGCTCCCTTGTTGTACATTCTAAGGTAATTTACCTTCCCATGGTTTAAGTCCCATAATGCATCACTTTCAACTGTTCCACTTAAATTAGTAAACTCACTATCAAAAAGAAAATCCACAGATGTTGTAATTGAAGACAGCGTTTTTCCAACTTGCATAACCCCATTTAAGTAAACCTGAGAGATTACGTTGCTGTTAGAATCTGCGGTAGTTCCAACTCTAAAACCACTAACTTCAACTGTAGTTCCAACTCTAAAACCACTAACTTCAACTGTAGCATCTAGTAGCTGAGTTGGCTGAGTTGTTAGCTTCTTTCTAAATATAACAATGTCGTCAACAGTGCTGGCGAAGTTATTTTTATCAAGTCCACCTAAAGGTCCGTTGTTTCTTAACTTTGCACCATAGGTAGATCCCTCAAGCAAAGTTACTATTTTTTCTTTAGTATCAAAACCCCACTTGAAAGTCCCGTACTCTTCTTGTAAAAAAAACTCTAAAGGATCAACTCTGAGTCTGCAATGCTCTACGTCAAGGCCTGGACCTGCGAGCTTATCTAAAAAAGATTCAAAGTTTACTTTCTTTAAATCTGTATGTCCATCTCTTAAAAAAACAAGATGATCATTACCATCCTTGCATTCGTCAGAAGAAAAGTTTAAGTCAACTGTGTTGTGACTGTCAACGAACTTCTCCGAAAGCTTTATCTGAGCAGACCTTATTCTGGTTAGTGACATTTAAAATCCCCTTTGAAAGCTATAGAAATTTATATAAAATTAAATTCACATAAATTTAGAAGTAATGGAGACTTTATGATTTGTAACAATATAAAAAACAAAACTATGTAAAAACGACTTGAAAAACTTAAAATTCCATTAGCAACTAAAAAAGCAAAAATTATGAATACATCATCTTCTTTAACATTTTCAAATTATTATCAAATGTTTTAAATTCTGAGTTGATAAATTCAAGCTTGAGAGACTCGGCTTGATCACTTGGATCTTCTATTTCGAAGTGGTATCTGCCTGTTGGTAATCTTTCAGCCTTAATTAGCTTCAAACCTTTTGTTATCATATATGCAGCTAGAGCTAAATCTGATGTTTGAAAAACTTTCATTTTTTTATTCCGTGGGTTTCTTTCTGAATCTTTTTAATCAGTTGATTTTTATGATTCTCACAATATATTGAGTTTTTTGACTTTTCTTGATCACAGCTTTTGCCGCTATCATTGAACTCACAAAAATTAATATCTGCAAGTACTATACCTAAACTATTACCAGTTTTATCTTCTTCTTCTTCTTTTTCTGGTATTTCTTCTAGAACTGTAAAGAACTCAGCTACCTCCTCTAATACCATAGGGTTTATAGAATTAAGCTCTTCTTGTACTTTAAACTGATCAGATGATGAAGGTAAATCTGAAAGATCTTCTTCGAAATCAAAGAATGATTCAAACTCATCATTAGGGTGCTCTTCTTCTAATTTAATAGAAGTTTCATCCCTTCTGGAATACTTCTTTACAGCCGCTCTATCTGGAAGGACGGTTGCTTTTTTGTAAAACAATCTTTTTTTTAATCTTGAATTATTCATAAAATTTAAATATCTATACTTATAATAAATACATTAGTAGAGGGGGAGAGAGTTTATGGACTACAAACGACTTATAGTTTCTGATTTACATATAGGTTCCTTGTATAGTAAGGAAAAGGAACTCTTAGATTTTTTAAAGAGTGTGGAATTTGATGAGTTAATATTGGCAGGTGACGTTATTGACTTTATAAAGGTTCCAGAATTTACACTGGAGTCTTCGGAGATCTTCAAGTATTTGACATCTTTAAATAAAAAAATAATTTATGTAATAGGGAATCATGATATAAATCTAATAAACTTGAAAAATTTACAAATTGGGAATTTCTATTTTTGTGAAAAATACAACTTTGAATATGGTGGTAGAAAACACAGAATTGTTCATGGTCATCAATACGATAAAGGAATCGTAAAACAAAGGCACTTCATGACAATTGTATCTGTCTTTCATGATTGGATTGAAAGGTACTTCAACTACAACTTGACAGCTGCCTTCTCAAGTTTTTTGATAAAAATAAAAAAGCTTAGTAACATATGGGATATTATAAAATGGAATAATGATATAGATGTTCTTATCATGGGTCACATTCATGAGCCAGAAGTTGTTATATGGGTTAATAAATATGGAAAAATAAAAACCTATGCAAATTCAGGAGATTGGATTGAAAATAAAAGCTACATCTTGCTTTCTGAAGGACAAGTTAGATTAAAGATGTGGGAAGGTAATGATGACTAAGTTGATTATAGGGTGCGGAACTGGAAGGTGCGGAACTAAAACATTGGCAAAAATATTAGAATGTCACAAGGATATAATGAGCTATCATGAAATTTTTTGCAGGTATAATTCGGCAACCTTTCATGATAAATATGGGATGAAAAAATGGAGATATGACAATTCAGATTTTTATTTAATAAAAGATTTTTTAAGCTCTAAATTAAACAAGCCATTTGTCCACTCTGATGTAGGACCTTATTATGTAAACTTTCTTAAAGAAATAGAAACAGAGTTTTATGAAGATGTAAAAATTATAATCTTAAAAAGAAACAAGGAGGATTTCGTAAGAAGCTTTGTAAACAACATTCTTTGTTATGATGAAACTTTCTTTAAAAAGAAAAACAATTACGGAAAGTCATTTGTTAAGTTTTCTAACGATCTAATAAAAGATGCGCATATATATTATGAGGAGTTTTATAAAAAAATTGAAAGTCAGAATTTAAAAAGGGCAATATTTTTAAACACAGAAGGTCTCAACTCAAAAGATAAGATAATAGAATTATTTGACTTTCTAGAGATAGAACCTGTATTTGAAAAATTCTTTCATGAAAATAAAAAAAGCTCCTCAATTGAGGAGCTTTATTAAGTCAAAGACTACAATGTGCTATTATGCAACTGTTCCTTTGGCAACACCACGTGGGTTTACAATTCCGATACCTACGATTTCAGAAATTACAAAACCAAGCTTTAATTGCTTAGGCTCATCAGCAGGAAGAACTTCGATGTCTTGTCTTACTGGCATTACACCAACAAACTCTGGATCAGCAGCAGCATAAGAAGTTCCAGCAGGAACGACTTTAGAAACTACGATGTCAGCACCAAAGATATGACCATACAAACCAGTTTGAAGTAATTCTCTCTGAGTTACAGGGTCAACAGCAGAAGCACCACCTGAACCAGCAGCTTCCCAATCAAGAATATCAGTGAATTCGTTGATGTTAAGGAAGTACTTGCTTGTTACAAGGTCCCATCTGTCAATTTGACGCTTAAGATTAAGCATACCTGACTTTTGAAGTCTGCTATTACGTGTAGACATAGAGCCAGTAGTTTCTGCGACTGGAGAAAGATCTTGAAGAGCATTCTCTTGTGTAGCTGCAAAATCAAGAGCTGCAAAGATATTAGCATCTTCTTGAGCTTGGATTTCTTGTCTAGCTTTTTGTTGAGCACGATCAATGATGTTAAATCTTCTACGCTTAACTTCTGCGATTCTGATAGTTGGGTTAGAAACAATTTCAAATTCAGGAATTGTAACACGATCACCAAAAACTCTAGATTCTGGAGAAGCACCGTTTGAGGAAACAACAACAGCTGCAACATCAATATCTCTATCATAAATAGGAAGAGCACCTTGAGGAAGAGGATCTACAACAAGAGCTTTTCTACCAACACCTTGATAGTCAAGGTTTCTTCTGATAGGTGTAGCCATTGCTTGTCCAAGAGCAATTTTACCTTCTTGGGTCATAAGTGCTTGCTTGATCATTTCATCACGTTGCTCATCTGTAAGAGATGCAGCTTGAGACAACCCAGCGTTAGAGGGTTGTAGGTCTTCGATAACGCTTGCATATTTCACAATTTGTGAAAGAGCATCTTTAACGTTGGCGGCATTAAGCTCACCATGGGTATTAAATATATTTGACATGGTAACCTCCTAAATTAAACCTTGATTTCCTAAGAAATAAATAACGTACTCTTCAGCTTCGGTGCTGTAAGCAGAACCGTAAGCTCTTGAAGAACTTGTAGATGATGTATTTGTAGCCAAGTTAAGCGGAGTAGAAACAAAAGAAGAATCTTTCATCCATCCAGCGTAAATTGCAATTTGGTCAGATTTTAATCCGCCACCTTGTGTTCCGCCTCTTTCATAACTAACAGATACATCACCAGTTGTAGCTACATACAATTTTCCTGTAGCAGTCTGAGCGAAAACTGCAGAGTTTACAGATGTTGTTGTGTTAACGTCAGCAGCAGTAAGTAAAATATCTGTTGTTCCACTAGCAACAGTAATGTCGTCAGTAGAAGTAGTTGTAGCAAGAGCATCACCGTTAACAGCATAAAGCCCAGGTGCGTGCCATACAGTAACTTTACCAGATGCTTTGTCAGTCGAAGGACCGATAACAACAGCTCCACCAGCTGTTACTGCACCCATGTTCAAAGGAACATTAACGCCTTTACCAGCATTTTGTCCAATTTGAGTTCCAAATTGAGTT
>Ga0098053_1000343_pt1 | contig 16210 bp, 8 predicted proteins | sample 15BtaG_FD_77068 | JGI IMG/M metagenome (GOLD analysis project Ga0098053, IMG submission 77068) | Marine viral communities from the Subarctic Pacific Ocean - 15B_ETSP_OMZ_AT15312_CsCl metaG | ecosystem: Environmental > Aquatic > Marine > Oceanic | place: Pacific Ocean | collected 2015-01-18 | reverse complement strand
TTTAAAGGATGCTAAGGGTTATCATAAATCTCTATTTACAGCAATGAACGCAGATGCTGTTGCTAATCACTTTTATGAACAAGGAAAAGCAGATGCTATGAAAAATAGTGTTGCTAAAGCCAAGAACGTGAATATGGATCCAAGACAAGCTCATGGAACTATTGAAGCGGGTGGTGTTAAAGTAAGAGTGTTAGGTGATGATTCCACTGATTTTAAGTTTAAAATTAAACAAAAATAACAATTTAAAATTACAAAATTATGGCAATTTCAAATCCCGGTGGAAATTTGAATAGTGTACCCGCTTCGCAGAAGCAAACATTAGACTCAAACTACATCGATTTTACGAGCGCAACAACAAAAGGTTGGGCTCAACAATATGTGCCTGACTTAATGGATAAGGAAGCTGAAGTGTTTGGTAATAGAACAGTTTCAGGTTTTCTTTCTCAAGTTGGTGCAGAAGAGGCTATGACAGCCGACCAAGTTATTTGGTCAGAACAAGGTAGATTACACGTATCGGTTAAAGGTACTTTGAATACAGATACATCTGTGTTTTCTGTTACATCTGATATTGATGGGAACCACGCTACTACAACTAACGTGTTTACATTAGCTAGTCATGGTGTACGGTTAAATGATATATGTCTTGTAGCTGTAGCTGGTAAAGTAATACGAGCTCAATGCGTATTAGTGAATGGCGCGGATATTACAGTACAACCTTACAGTATTGAGAACTTTGATGATGATTCTGCTATTGCTGATGATGACTTATCTGCAACTTTAGTAGTTATAGGTTCTGAATTTAAGAAAGGTACTACTGGTCACGCTTCTTACACGGCTTCGTCAACAGTAACAGGAACATTGAACAAAGCGGTTAAACCAACTCATGTTTCATTCAACAACAAGCCACTTATCATGAAAGACTATTATGAGATCTCAGGATCTGACGCGTCTCAAATTGGTTGGGTGGAAATATCTGGTGAAGATGGACAAAGTGGTTACTTATGGTATCTAAAAGCTGAAGGTGACACAAGAACTAGATTTACTGATTATTTAGAGATGACTATGATAGAAGCTGAGAAAACAAACTCTGCTACTACTTCACCATACTCACATGTTGCTGATGGTGGTGGTACTGATGATGATGCTTATAGTGGTATGGGTACTAATTCAGGTAGCGAAGGTATGTTTGCTGCTATTGAATCAAGAGGTAATGTTACTACTGGTGTAACTGGTGTTAACGCTGCTACTGATTTAGCTGAATTTGATGCTATCTTAGCAGAGTTTGATAATCAAGGTGCTATTGAAGAAAATATGATGTTTGTTAATAGAGCAACTGCTCTTGCAATGGATGATATGTTAGCTTCAATGAATTCTTATGGTGCTGGTGGTACTTCTTTTGGAGTATTTAATAACTCAGAAGATATGGCACTTAATCTAGGTTTTTCAGGATTCCGTAGAGGTTCTTACGATTTCTATAAATCCGATTGGAAATATCTAAATGATAAAGCTACTAGAGGATCGATTAACGAACGTGCTACTAGTGATGCTACTAGAGGTGTTATTGTTCCTGCAGGCGTATCTTCAGTTTATGATCAATCATTAGGAAAGAATCTTAAGAGACCTTTCCTACATGTTAGATATAGAGCTTCTGCGACAGATGATAGAAAACTCAAGACTTGGGTTACTGGTTCTGTTGGAGCGGTTACATCTGACTTGGATGCAATGCAAATACATTATTTATCTGAAAGATGTTTAGTTACGCAAGGTGCTAACAACTTTATGATGTTTAAGTAAGCAATTTTTAAAAGAGGGTGGAGCTTAGTCTCCACTCCCTTTTATTTTATTAATTTTATTATATATTATATTATGGCAAAAAAAGCAAAAACAAAAGTTGAGGTGAAAGAACCTCAGGTTGTAGAACAACCAAAGGTAGTTGTTAAAGAAAAACCTTTATCAACTCCGAAAAAAGATGAATGGGAAATTAAAGATAGAATATACTATCTAAATAGACAAAGAAAACCACTTTCATATTCAATAAAATCTTCTGGTATGTATTATTTCGATGAGGAAAAAGGTTATGAAAGAGAACTTAAGCATACTGAAAATCAAAAAACACCATTTGTAGATGAAATGGTAGGTGATCAAAGATTGGCACATATTATATTTAGAAACGGATATCTTCATGTGGGAAAAGAAAAAACTGTTTTACAAAAGTTATTATCTTTATACCACCCAGATAGAAATCAATTATTTTATGAATATAAGATAGAAAAAGTAGCTGAAAATGAAATTGATGTTATCGAGAGAGAAATAGAAGCTTTAAATACAGCGCGTTCACTTGATATAGATATGGCGGAAGCAGTTTTACGTGCAGAAAAAGGTTCTAAAGTATCTAAAATGAGTTCTAAAGAACTTAAACGTGATTTATTAATATTCGCTAAGAAGAATCCTAAATTGCTTTTAGAATTGGTTAATGATGAGAATGTACATCTTAGAAACGTTGGTATAAAAGCAACTGAAATGGGGATATTAAAGTTATCACCAGATCAAAGAACTTTTTATTGGGGTTCTAATGATAGAAAACTAATGAATGTTCCATTTGACGAACATCCTTATTCAGCTTTAGCCGCTTGGTTTAAAACTGATGAAGGAATGGAGATTTACTCCAATATAGAAAAACGATTAAATTCGTAATCAACTTGTAGTAAGCGATCGCCTTACGGGGCGATTGCAAAACTACATAAAACAAATTGTATGGAATTAAACAAATCTAAAGGATTAGGTGATACAATTGAAAAAATAACAAAAGCAACTGGAATTAAAAAAGTAGTGGATAAAGTTAATAAAGTAACTGGGAAAGATTGTGGTTGTGATAAAAGGAAAGAAACTTTAAATAGATTTTTTCCATATAATAACAAATAAATATGGTAAGTATAGATAATGTATATCAAAAAGTTTTAGCATTAGCAAATAAAGAACAAAGAGGGTATGTAACTCCACAAGAATTTAATTTATTTGCTGATCAAGCTCAAATGGAAATATTAGAACAATATTTTTATGATTTACCTCAATATAAACAAAGAGTATCAGATGGAAGTATATCTGAATTAGTCCAAAGTAAAATTGAGATATTTAAGAGCTGGACAGCATCTATAACACATGGTGCTTCTCTCCCTAATGATGTTTATAGAGTTAATTTTTGTGTATTAATCAGTACAGATGGGAACTCATATCCAGTTGAAAAAATGGATAGAGACGAACCAAATTCTTTTCATGCTACTATTAACAATTTGCCTTTACTAAAACCTAACGAGCGTAGACCTATATATTCTATAGTCCAAAATAAAATCATTTTTGATCCATCAAGTGGAAGTTATAAAATAAACTATATTAAAAAACCTACAACACCGAAATGGGGTTATGTTGTAATTGGTGGTAAAGCATTATATAATTCTGGTGAGTCAACTGATTTTGAATTACACCCAGCTGAGGAATCTGAATTAGTGTATAGGATATTAGCATTTGCTGGTATTACGTTGGAAAAACCACAATTAGTACAAACAGCCGCAGCATTAGAAGGAGCTAAACAACAACAAGAAAAAGCATAAATAAATGGGATTATTAGACGATACCACACAACAACAATATTATCAGGAAAACAATTATGGTAATTACCAATTTACTTCTTTAGACGATATAATTAGTCAGTTTATGGTTGTGTATGTTGGAGATCAAAAAATTATACAAAAAGCAAGTAGAATAGACGTTGCTTTCCACGCACAACGAGCTATGCAAGAATTATCGTTTGATACTTTTAAATCTATTAAATCTCAAGAAATAACAGTGCCAGCAACACTACAAATGATACTCCCACAAGATTATGTAAACTATACAAAAATATCTTGGGTGGATTCAGCTGGTATAAAACATCCTTTATATCCTACAGGTAGAACTTCAAATCCTCCAAATCCATATCAAAATGCTGATGGAGATTTTGTGTTAACTGCGGTTGGTACATTGGACGATAGTTCTAGTAGTATAGTATTAGACGCAGAATACAAAAATATTCAAGTTGGCATGGTTGTTTCAGGTCCTTATATTCCTAACCAAACAATTGTTGGTGCTACATCCAATTCTAGTAGTATTACCACTATAACAATAGAAGACACCGCTGGAACCGCAGTAGTACCAACTGAAAGTAATTCAGGCACAACTTTAACATTTACGAATACAGACGGATCTTTAATTTTAGAAAAAGAATCTTCTTATATAGTAGAAAACTTATCTTGGAACCTTACTGATTATAAAATAACAGGTACAGCTTCTGAATTAACCGATATAGAAATTGGCATGTTAATTTCTCACGATAATTTTCCAGTTGGAACAACAGTAACAAATGTTTATTCAACCACTATAGTTACGTCTGCATTACCACTTTCAGGTACATCAGCTGTAACTTCTGGTGGTGAAGTAACTTTTACTTCTCCAAATTCTGAATCTGACACTTGGTCAAGTTATAAATCTGGAACATCATCTGAAAACCAAGATGATTACCAAGATGACACGTATTGGCCAGCTGGAGGAGAAAGATATGGATTAGATCCTCAACGCGCTCAAGTTAATGGTTCGTTTTATATAGATCAACAATCTGGAAAAATACACTTTAGTTCTAATATTTCTGGAAAAACAGTTGTATTAGATTATATAAGCGATGGATTAGGCACAGACGCGGAAATGCAAGTTCATAAATTTGCAGAGGAAGCTATGTATAAATCTATACTTTGTGCTATCATGTCTGCTAAAGCTAACGTTGGCGGGAGACAATTAGCATACTATAAAAAAGATAAGTTTGCAGCTATACGAACAGCAAAATTAAGATTATCAAATATTAAATTAGAAGAATTAACTCAAACACTAAGAGGTAAGTCGAAACATATAAAACACTAGTACATGCCGGAGATTAAGCATAATTTTACCAAAGGTAAAATGAATAAGGATCTCGATGAGAGACTTGTTCCAAAAGGAGAATATAGACATGCGATGAATATACAAGTATCGACTTCGGAAGGCTCTAATGTTGGTACTATTCAAAATATATTAGGTAATCAAGTTGTTCCGGGACAAGGGGTGGTGGATTGTACAGATAGAAATGGTGTCACTACATCTGCAAGTTTAATGCCAACAACCCCCGTTTGTGTTGGTGCTGTTGTAGATGAAAGTAATGATGTTTTATATTGGTTTGTTACTGGGAGTAATAAAGACGTTATTTTAGAATTAAAAACTATTTCACCCACTCAAAAACTTATTGAACCTGTTTTTATTGATGTTAATAAAGATACGTTAAAATTTCATCCAGAAAAATTAATAACAGGAATTAACGTTATTGATGGTATGTTATTTTGGTGTGATGGGAAAATTGAAAGTAATACAAATCTAGAATCACAAAACGGAACTGAACCAAAAAAAATAAACATAGAAAGATGTAAAGCTGGAACGTGTTCTGTTACAACTCAAACACGGTTAGTAAATTCTTCACAAAACTTAGATATAAATAGTGGTATCGATATCGAAGAAAGACATATTACTGTCCTTAAAAAATCCCCTCCAACTCCACCTATTATAGAATTAGAATCAGAGCGAGATCCATCGTTCAAATATACTGGTGTAATGCGAATTACACCATCATTTACCACTGTAAATCCATCATCGTTTAATATTGATAATACCCAAACTAGACACGACTTCTCTGGTATATCTACAGGCGTACAATTAAACGTAGAAGTAGAGACCGATATTAATGGTGATAGTGATTTTGAATTAGATTGGGAAGAGGGTGATACTATATTATTAAAAGAATTTGAAGATAACGATCCGCCTAAGATACCTATAACAGATTATAGAATAAAAGGTAAAATTCTCACTAGTAATTCGAAAAATAGCTTTACAGATCATCCTTCTGAAAAAACAATTAATGGAGATTTTATAAAACCTAATAGTACTGGATTAAAACCAAAAGGGTATGATTGGAGTGGTAACGATATTACATATGATGTTATCAAGAATAGAATTGAGATTGATACTGCTGGTAATCCAAATTGGCGTGCTCTTAAGTCTGTCGATACTATGTCTTGGGATGATTCAACACCTAGTACATATAGAGTTAAAGTTGAATTATCTGAAGTTACACAAGGATATATTGCTCTTTATATAGTTTCTGCAAATACTCATGGAAATGGTAATAATTATAGGTGGAGTACTGGTCATATTGGTACTAATGGCGAAACTATAGTTGATATTACTCTTGATATAAATAGTTCAACAAACTTTTCTTGGACAGAATTTGCTGATAAATTCTTAATAACAACAAAAGGAAGTGGGTTTGTTGGTAATATAGAATCTATTTCTATAGAAAATTTAGATGCAAGTAATGCTCGTGTATTTTTTGAAGTTACTGATATAAATGGTGTTCCACCTAAAGTTGAAGCTGGAAAAACAGAATTAAAATATGCTATTGATAGGCAAGATAAAGAGGAAAAACTATACGAATTTAAATTTCCTAGATTTGCTACTAGATATAAATATGAAGACGGTGAATATTCTGCATTCTCTCCATTTTCTGAAATAGCTTTTTTACCTGGATCATTTGATTATCATCCTAAAAAAGGTTATAATTTAGGAATGACAAATAGAATTAAAAAAATTAATATTAAAGATATTGATGCATATATTCCAGATGATGTAGTTTCTGTAGATATTTTATACAAAGAAGAAGGTTCTCCAAATATTTATATTGTAGATACTGTAAAACCTAATGAATGGGCATCACCGTACGAAATTGATTCAGAAACTATAAGTAGAGTTCTTCCATCAAATCAATTATTAAGACCTTGGGATAATGTACCTAGAAAAGCTTTAGCGCAAGATGTTGTTGGTAATAGAATTGTTTATGGTAATTATTTACAAGGTTATAATTTAATAGATCATACTAACAATGATTATTATTCAAATATTACTTTTGATATTGGAGAGAGTAATGTTACAAGCACCACTGCTAAATCTATAAAATCATTAAGAGAATACCAATTGGGCGTTGTTTTTGTTGATAAATATGGTAGAGAAACACCAGTTATATCTAATAAAAAACCAAAATCTATTTCAACAAAACTACCTAAAAAACAAGCATCTAAATCAAACCAAATAAGCGCTAGGTTTGGTGATAGTAATTACATGAAAGACATGAAATATTTCAAGTTTTTCGTAAAAGAAACTTCAGGTGAATATTATAATATGGCTATGGATCGTTTCTGGGACGCTGGAGATGGTCATGTTTGGGTCTCCTTCCCATCGTCTGATAGAAATAAAGTTGATATCGATACCTTTCTAATTCTTAAAAAGGGTGTTGAGACAAATGTATTAGTTGAAGATCCCGCTCGATATAAAGTTATTGCAATTGAAAATGAAGCTCCAGATTTTATAAAGAATAAAAAAGCATTAATAGAAGAAAGAGAACATATCTTCGCTACTAATAATATATTTAATGATACTCTAAATAATGTCCCATTATCTGGTAGAGATAATTTTAAAATGAATTATAGCCCGTTTGCGAATAGTAGTGGAGCTGATTTAGATTTAATTGATGATGGTGTTTTATATGTTGAATTTACAAAAACAGGAGAAGAAGCTACATCTAAAAGATATAGAATAAATGAAATTGATACTAATTTTAGGAATCAAACTGTAGATCAAGACGCTGCAACGTATAGTGTTAAATTAGATAAAATTTTAGGTGAAGATGTAGATTTTCTTGCGACTTCTACTAAAATAATTGATACTGCTGTTGTAAGAATTTACAAATATAAAGTTGAAAATTCAGCGGAATTTGATGGTAGATTCTTTGTTAAATTAATAAACGACGATATATTTGTTAAAAATATTACACAAAACGTTTCTGCTGATCCAAATTATAGGGTTTTAACAAGTAAAAAATTATATTATTTAAAAGATAATATTGCCACCACTCACTCCAGCGCTATAACTGGGCAAGATGATGGTTTGTATGACGATAGTATTACAACTAACACTGATTTTGGTAGATATGCATGTTTTTTTAGAGATTACAAATATAGTTCCATTGCAAATCAATTAAGCTTTTTGACTGCGCAAGCTCCTAACCCAGTAGATGTTGGTCAGTATAGGTTTGGTAGTGGTGGTTGGCAAGAAGAATTTTTAGATTTTACAAGTAGTGGTTCAAGTCCTGGGGTTAGTGGTTGGGATGGTGCTTGGGATTATACACAATCAAGTGGTAGAGATGATTCTAATTTAAAACAAGCCGATGACGCAGCTGGAGGAAATAAAGAAAACGTTTGGTTTATTGACGCGGGTAAATATGAAGGACATAGAACTTCTGACGATCATTTAGATTGGTCTTGGATTCACCAATCAGGTAGTACTAATTCTGGAATTATTCGTCCAGGAAGTAGCGATTATTCCACTTTAAATATTGCTATAGGTGGAATATTTCACGATGAAGTTAATGATGATAATGATAAAACCATTCATGATTTTTTCGGTATTGGTGTAGATGGTGGTAATGAATTTTACCAAGATAGTAATACTAAAGATTTAGTTAGTCAATTTAATCCATCTAGACAATTTAGATTTAGAGAGGATCCTAATGCTAATATATATACAGTGCAACCAAATATTACATATCAAAGATTATTAAGATATAGTGATGGTTCTAAAGACGAAGATACCCCACCTAATGATCCACTACTTGGACGGACCTCTGTATTTCCTTGGGATGATCCTGATGATCAAGTAGCCCAATTATCTCCAAACTTTACTAGGAATTGGAATTTAAAAATTAAAAATCAAGATGAAACAAATACGCATATAGTAAAATGGGATCCAACTGGGACTTTAGGTCCAATTACTGATGGGTTAGAATTAACTATTAATCATCATATCAACACTTATACAATAACAAATGAACAAATAATTGTGAAAACAAGTAGTTTAGATGCTACACATACAGACGGTAGTTCACACGAGATTAAAGTTGGGATGATGTTAATTAGTCACTCTGGTGAAGCTAACGCTGATGATACGCTTGATGGTGGGGCAGATGTATCAGGAGGTACAGCGCTTCGAGAATTTTTAGTTATATGGAAAATTGAGGAAGTTGGAACAGGTGGAGATGAATATAATATATTTTTAACTGGTTATTCTTCTTTATTAACTTATACTGGAACTACAGGTACCTCTCATGATATGTATGGTACTAATCGACCAACCGCGAGTACAGCTATGGTGTTTAAACAACCAAGAATGAATGGTTACAGTGAATATTCTGCTAATAGAATTAATCGACATGATCAAAACGGAGCTGGTTTTACAATTGAAAGTCCTGGTTTAATGGCAATAGGTTATAATATAGAATTTATCGAGCCTATAGAACTCGAAGGCGAATTGCCAGATAATCCAGCTATATGGGAAACAGAACCAAAAGAATCAACTGATTTAGATATTTACTACGAGGCTAGTGGACTTAATCCAATAGAACTAACTGATGATACTAAAAATTTAGCAATACCCGTTGGATCCACTGTAAGTCACGTTGGAAGTAGCTTAATTCCCGATGGAACAACTATTAGCACTGTAACTAGTGGTGGAGTAATAACAATTAGTAATGACGTACCTGTTGATACTCAAAGTGGTATAGATTATATTCTAGCTACCGATAAACTTAGGATAACAAAACCAGATGGATCTTCTGTTGATTATACTATTTCAGTTTTAGGAACGCCTCCTAGTGGCAGTATTCTTACAAATACTTTTACTTTGGAAACCGGATTATATGGTAGCGATACAACATACAATTTAAATTGGTATAATTGTTATTCGTTTGGGAATGGTGTAGAATCAAATAGAATTAGGGATAATTTTAATTTACCATATATATTAAACGGTGTCAAAGTGTCTACTACTCTAGAAGAAGGAGACTACAAAGAAGAACATAGAAAATATGGTTTAATATATTCTGGATTATATAATGCTATTAGTGGTATAAATAATTTAAATCAATTTATTGCAGCTGAAAAAATCACAAAAGATATAAATCCAATATATGGTAGTATACAAAAATTACATACTAGAGATACAGATTTAATTACTCTCTGTGAAGATAAAGTTTTAAAGATTTTAGCAAGTAAAGATGCTGTTTATAATGCTGATGGAAAACCACAATTAGTAGCGACACAAAACGTGTTAGGACAAACAGTTCCTTTTGTAGGTGAATTTGGAATATCTAAAAATCCAGAATCATTTGCATCAGAAAGTTATAGAGCGTATTTTACAGATAAGCAAAGAGGTGCTGTAATGAGATTATCAAAAGATGGATTGACACCAATTTCAATGCACGGCATGAAAGACTGGTTTGGGGATAATTTAAAACTTGGAAACAAATATTTACTTGGTAGTTATGATGATAAAAAAGATGAATATAATATTACTTTAAAAGGAGATACTAATAATCCTGAAATACCGTTTCCAACAACGGTTTCTTTTAATGAAAACGTAAAAGGTTGGGTGAGTTTTAAATCGTTCGTACCCCAACATGCTGTTAGTATGGCAAATGATTATTACACGATATCTGCTGGTAAAATCCACGAACATCATAAAGAAACCCAAGATAGAAATACTTTTTATGGTAGTAATTTCAAAGAATCAAGTATTAAATTTCTTTTAAACGATTCTCCTGAAGTAGTAAAAACATTCAACACACTAAATTACGAAGGTAGTCAATCTAAAATAATAGTAAATACTCAAGTAAATGACGGTGGTGATTCTCCTTGGGCTGGTCAATATTATAATTTATCATCTGAACTGGGTTGGTATGTAAATAATATACAAACAGATCTTCAAAATGGTAGCATCCCTGAATTTATAAAAAAAGAGGGTAAATGGTTTAATTATATTAAAGGAAAAGATGTAAGTGTAAATCTTACCACGGGTGCAATAGATAGTGTAGAAGAAGATTCTGCTGAAATGTCATTTCAAGGAATAGGTATTTTAACAGAATCTGGAGTCGTATCCACTCCAGGATGTACCGACTCTACAGCTTTTAATTATAGTTCTACAGCTACCTTAGATGATGGATCATGTGTTCCTTGTATTAATGGTTGTACAGATACTAGTGCAGATAATTTTGATTCTTCTGCTACTTGTGATGATGGTAGTTGTATACACTCAGGATGTATGGATTCTACTATGTATAACTACTGTTCTACGTGTAATGTACACGATCCCGCAGTATGTATTTCTATTATATCTGGATGTATGAACTCTAATATGTTTAATTACGATGATACAGCTAATACGAGTAGTGGTAATTGTATTTCTATTGTTAATGGTTGTATGGATTCTTTAGCTTGTAACTATAATTCTCTAGCTAATACAGATGATGGAACTTGTGTTCCGTTTCAGACAATTTCTCCTCCACAAGGTGGATTTACTTTTGATATAGATACAACTAATAATTTAAGTTCTTACGCGTTTCAAACAAATTCTTATCCAAAACAATTAGAGTTTAAACAAAATAATATTATTGCGCCTGCGTTTGATTTTACTTTAACTACAGAACTTCCATCAGGCTCACCAACTACAACAGGTCCAACATCAGTTATAGCTAATGCAACTACAACTACAGCTAATTTAGGCGCTATCGTTATTCCTATTGAAGATGGAGATCATAAAATGAGTTGGGTTATTGATCCTATTAATCAATGTATAAACGATTATAGTAGTTCAATTACCACTTTAGTTATTAGAGGATGTATGGAACCAAACATGTATAATACTAATTCAAGCGCGAATATAGATGATGGAAGTTGTGAAGAGTTTATTGACGGTTGTATGGAATGTGGTTATTTATGGGAAGCTGCTTCGTTTATAGCTGGAGAAAGATTCTGTTGTGATGGAACCTCTGGAGATCCAATTACTGGTTGTGCACCAAGCACATTTAATGCTGTGGCTGGAGGTTGTAATTTTGATCCTTATGCAACTCGAGATGATGGAAGTTGTACAACAGGTTGTGTTGATCCTATAGCGGAAAACTATGGTTCGTGTGGTTCTTGTACATATATACTTGGTTGTAATGATTCAACTGCAACAAATTACGATTCACTTGCAACCCAAGATGATGGTAGTTGTACTTACTCTGGATGTCAAGATACTACTATTGGAAATAATCCTTATTGGAACCCAGTTTTAGAGACATTTAGTTGGTGTGGTAGTGTAGGTAATTATAGTTCTTGTAGTGGTTATAATTGTTGTGATCAATTTGGCGCTAATTTAGGTTATGCAGCTAGCAATGTTAATCTTGAATCAAATATAGTTGCTTGTAGTACTTGTTGTGATTATCCAGGATGTATGGATTCTACGGCAGCTAATTACGATTCTAATGCTACAATAAATTTCGGTTGTATTACCGCGGTTCTTGGTTGTATGGATTCAACTGCATGTAATTACAGTTCTACAGCAACCGTGAATGATAGTTGTACTTATGGTGGTTGTATGGATCCAAGTGCTAACAATTATGATTCACAAGTTGGTTGTATGGTCGCTGGTTCTTGTACTTATACATTAGCGTCGACACCAATATCGATTGATCCTAGTTCTTCTATTCTTTATAATAGAATAGCGGTAAGTTGGCCGTTAGTTTCTGGTAATATATCTGGTTATACAGTAAGATATAAATTAACTTGGGCTAATAATTGGGAAACAATAAACGTGCCTGCAATACCCGTAACTACCACTAGTACTGGTGATTATTTATATGTGTTAGATGGTGCCACAAATAATATAACAAATCTTTGGCCTACTGGACAATCTAATCCACCTGGATATTATGTACAAGTTCAACAAAAAGAAGAGTTTGGAGGTAATAATATAGATTCTATAACAAATATGTGGGTTGGTGGAACTACAGTTACAACTGGAACTGGAAATACTTCTTTATTTACAGGATTAACACGTCCGAATTTTATAGCGGGTTCTTCAGCAGCGGGTGGAGGTATCACCATTCATCCAGAAACTCAAATGAACTTTAATGTTACAGTTGACAGTGGAACACCTGTAGTGGTGACTACAGAGAGCGCTGGTGGAGTGAGCGTGAATGTAGACGCAACGCGATATGTGTTAACTTATACTTGGGATACTTTAGCAATACCAGCTTCAAATCAGTCTTTTTGGGTATATAGAGAGCAATATAATACTCTTCCATTAACTCCAACTGCAAGTTGGGCATGGCAGTTCCCATTCCCAGCAAATGATCCTTATATATCAGGCGGACATTATTTTACTTGGACTATTACAATTGAACAGAATTCCACAGAGACTATTAACACTTTCTTGAAATTAGGACAATTCCTGAACCCTATAGATGGCACGGGTTGTCACAAACCTAATCCAACACAAATATTTAATAACACTGGTACTTTATTCTTCTGTCCAGCGAAACAAGGTGAATTAGCAACAATAACATTAACTGGTTAATATTATGTCACAAAACTTAGCATTTACATTTAATAAAAAAATAAACATATCAGCACAGGTTGGAGATAATGTTTATGCAGTAACACCAACGGGAAGTGGTGGTTTTAATAAAGCAAGTTTAGCTTCGTGTAAATTTGTTGGGGTGATAACTAGTGTTCAAAATACAGATACTACAAAACGTATAATTGTATTTCAAGATTTAACAAGTGGTTACATTCCGCAATCTGGCGAATTTATGATGTTCTCTAAAAACAAACAAGTAAATACATCTGGTATTTCTGGATATTATGCGGAGGTTGAATTTAAAAACGATTCAAAAACTCATGCAGAATTATTTTCAGTTGGATCGCAAGTAAGTTTAAGTAGTAAATAAATTATAACATGGCAAAAGTAATTAAAAATTTTAATATAGATTTAAGTAGTATGGCTGCGGCAAGTACTACGCGATCTTTTCAAGTAATTGGAGATAATGGAGCTATATTTTCTTTAGAAATTACAAATGAAGATGGTTATTATTATAATTTTTCAACAAATACTTTTGCAGCTGCACATAAAAGATTAAAAAATAGAAGGATAGATAACGGTGTTTATAATGGATCTATTACTTTTCCAACAATTACAGATGATGATCATTATAATATCTTACTTTTTGCAGAGTCTATGCACGGTACTACTCACGCTGAATATTCCGAAGTTAGATTTGGTGATGGTAGTATAGATATAAATTCATCCACAGGTTCTAATTCTAATTTATTAAAGAAAATAATATATCAATATACTGATGTTACAGTAACATTGTCCGCTAGATCACCGAGTGCATCACATCATGGTACTGGTAATTTTGTTAGTATGGTTGTCGCAACGGATTCTATTGTTACAGGTAGGGGTAATACAGTTGGTAAAACAGCTTTTTCAATAGGTGTTACAGCTGCGGCAACTAAAGCGTTACAAATAATTAGACAACCAACAATAAATGATTTAACTGCATACACTGGAGTTCAAATGGGCAGTGGCGTTAAAATACCAGGTGAAGATATTTGGACTGGTGCCGCTAGTAGTGATACTGTAGACGGGGCTATTACAGATGGTCTTAAAGTTGTTATGGACGCTAATGTTGCTACCAATATGACTGTTGGAGATAGAATAACAGCTACTGTAACCACTGACACTGTAGATGGTGCTGTTACAAGTGGCGTTAGAGTTACTATGGATAGTGATACCGCTACAAAAATGGCAATTGGTGATAGAGTTACTGGTAATCATGATCTTGATACAAGGATCGTAACGGTTGCAGCGATACTTGATTCCGCAAATTTTAATATGTCCGAAGCAATCGCAATAGCTGATGGTATAACGTTAACTTTTAGTTCAGAATTAAATAGAAAAGAGGTTACAGTCGTTGCGTTAGATCCAGATGAGGATAATGTAAAAGAATTTTCTATGTCGGATACTATTGATTTATTCGATGGGATGACGTTAACCTTTACTTCTGCTAAATACTATAGATGGAGTATAGACAGTGGTAGTAGTATACATACATTATTACCTGGTATGGCTATAGTAGATACTGATGGTGCTATTACGGGAAGTACAATAGGTAGTTATACAGATACAACAACTTACACAACAGAAATTAACAATGAAGATGGTAGTATTGAAGAAGTTACAAATACAATTACTAATGTTAGTATTCCAGCATTAGATCCTTTAGGTTATAAACCAACAATAACAAATGGTGTAATAACAAAACAATTAGGTTATATTACTTTTAATGGGCAAATAGAAAACGCTTTAGCTGCTCAAGATACTTTCTTTTATGCTTACGGTCCAGATGCTATTAAGTCAATACACGATACTACAATAAAATTAACAGATTTAAAAGTAGAATTAACTGCACCTACAACAACTGTAACATCAGATTCTGCTGATACAACGATACCAGTTGCAGATAGAGAGGGTGTTATTAACAATGTATCTACTATTAATGGTATTGGTATAGATGCGTCTGTAGCAAATCCTGTAATAACGTCTGGTGGAGGAACTGATGGAGCTGGCGATTGGACTATTGGCGTGGCGCAAGTATTAGAAAGTGGTATTACATTAACAGTTGGAAACACTAGTAGAGTAGCAACAATAACAGGTAATATAGAGTTTGTAAACGTAGATGATACTAACTTTACATTGTATTTCGATGTTGGAAAGTTCCTCTCTACATCGTAAAGTAAAAAAACAGTAAAAACTGTAATTATAAATAGATAAAAACAATATTATGATAGAAACTTTAGGTGGATTAGCCCAAGCGGCTATGGGATATGATTGGGGCGGTAAAAGAAAAAACGCCTTAAACGATGCTAGAGCTCAGTATGATGCTCAAAAAGATATTTATAGAGATTTAGATACAAGTAATGTATTTGCAGGTTTAGAAAATAAATATACTGGATTAGAAAATACCTTTGAAGATCTTACTGTTAATACACAACAAGCTCAATTTGAAAAGCAAATGTTTCAACAACAACAAGCAAATATAATGCAAGGACTACGTGGTGCCGCTGGAGGAAGTGGGGTGGCTGGTCTTGCACAAGCTATGGCTAACCAAGGTATAACACAAGCTCAAAAGGCGTCTGCATCTATAGGACAACAAGAAGCTAAAAAT
>Ga0098053_1000332_pt1 | contig 16496 bp, 5 predicted proteins | sample 15BtaG_FD_77068 | JGI IMG/M metagenome (GOLD analysis project Ga0098053, IMG submission 77068) | Marine viral communities from the Subarctic Pacific Ocean - 15B_ETSP_OMZ_AT15312_CsCl metaG | ecosystem: Environmental > Aquatic > Marine > Oceanic | place: Pacific Ocean | collected 2015-01-18 | reverse complement strand
GACGAGAATTGGCAACTTTATCTTAAATGGCCAGAAGAACGTCTAGTAATAACACCAAACTAATTAAGTACATGGTTAATGAGCAATTCATTAACTATGTATTTAATTTTTGTCATAAATACAACTATGGCAGATATAATAATTGGATCATCAAATACCTTACGATCATGTAATAGCGTAACTCTAACCGGATTAGAACTCGCTAAGAAGGATCTCGAAAACCATTTCAGCATTAAAAAAGGCGAGAAATGGAGCAACCCAGAGTTTGGGACAAATATTCCTTATTACTTATTTCAACCAATTGATGAGTTTGTAGCTCAATCAATTAGAGATGAAGTCATTGAGGTAATTGATTATGATCCACGATTTGAATTAATAGATGATAATATTGAAGTTACTGAAGATACATATTCGGTCAATGTTTCAGTGAATGTAAAATACATTCCGTTAAATCAAGTCGAAACAATTTACATAGAGTTCCAGAGGGAACAAACAGAAACGGATAACTTATAATATGGCGCAGCAAAATAGGCAGGTGAGGATGTTTGCAGCTGAAGATTATATGGCTGTTTATGATTCGTATATTAATGCTAACTTTAAAGCATTTGATTTTGATACGATTCGCGAAAGCATGGTCACATATATTCAAGCTCAATACCCAGAGAATTTCAATGATTGGATTGAAAGTAGTGACTTTGTAGCATTACTTGATGTAATTGCACAGTTTGGACATAACTTTGCATTTAGAAATGACTTAAACAGTCGTAATAACTTTTTAAGTACAGCACAACGACAAGATAGTGTATTTAAACTAGCTGAATTTTTGGGATATATTCCTCGCCGTAATATTCCAGCAGCTGGTCAACTTAAAATTATTAGTGTTAAAACTAATGAAGGTGTATTAGGCAGCGATGGTAATACATTAGCAGGTAAAACATTACGCTATGAAAGCATAAGTTCAAATGATACAATTGATGACTTTATTACTGTAATGAACGCAGTGTTTAATATTAATAACCAATTTGGTAATCCGAGAAAAACTGCATCTATTTCTGGTGTTGAACATCATTTTTACAATTTAAACAATTTAAACAATCAAATTGTTTTTGAATTTACTGGTGTAGCACAAGGAACAAGTAAACCATTTAACATTATAGGTTTGGATTATAATACTGAACGCGGTGTATTATTTGAAAATACACCTGATCCAGCTAATGCTTTTAGTTTAGTTTATAAAAATGATGGCCGTGGATTGGGTAGTTCCAATACAGGCTTCTTTGCAGGATTTAAACAAGGCTCACTTAGCTTTAAAGACTTTAATATCAATAGCCCAATTAGTAGCTTAACACTAGACGTCAATGTTAACGATATTAACAATGGTGATGTATGGGTTGAAACTATTGACGATCAAGGCAATGTTATTACAAAATGGACTAGTGTTGAAAGTGTATACGGATTCAATGAAATCTATAATGATACTATTCATACTGAACGAAATATTTTTGCTGTTAAAACTAGAGCAGATAACCAAGTTAGTGTAATGTTTCCAGATGAAAGTTTTGGTAACTTGCCACAAGGTATTATTCGTGTTTGGTATCGTACAGGATTCAATCAAACATATGCATTGCGCCCAGATGACATTGGTAATAAATCAATAAACATCAAATACCAAGGTATTGATGGTAACACATATACTGTTACTGTTGGCTTACTATTGCAATCAAATGTAACTAATGCTAGTAGCAGTGAAAGTTTAGACAGTATTAAACAGAATGCGCCACGTGCATACAGTGCGCAAAATCGCATGATTACAGCACAAGACTATAATAATTATTTAATTACACAAAGTGAACAAATTGCTAAAGTAAAAAGTGTAAACCGCACACACAGCGGACACAGTCGTTACATTAATCCAACAGATCCGACTGGTAAATATACCAATTTGCGTCTTTTTGCAACAGATGGTACAATCACTGTCAGTGAAACAATAATTGAAGACAATACTAATAATTTGACAGCCCGAGATATGTTTGATCGTTTTATTAGTCCATTATTGAATAATCAAGAATTGGTAAATTTATATTATCATAAATGGAAAACAACATTTGAAACTGATAAAGCTAGTGATGCAACTATATATAAATGGCAACCAATTGACAATACCAGTGGATATTTTGTGAACGATGCCCCAGTAATTGTAAGTAATGCTACTGGCTTTATGAAAAATATACAAGTTGGCTCGTTAGTTAAACTAACTGAAGATGTTACTGGTACAGTAACATGGGCAAAAGTATCAAATATTAGCAACGATGGTCTTGGTGTAGATAATGCCAATGGTACCTCAAGCGGTTTAAATCATCGTGGCGCAGGCGCAATTACTTTTGATACTGAAATTAAAACAGTACATACATTGACAATGGCTTATATGCCATTCCCAAGAAAATTTACAACTGCTGAGCGAGATGATATTATTGCTAAATTTGAAGCTAAAACTGACTTTATAATTTATTATGATCATGTTCTACAAGCGTTTGCTACATTACCAGTAACATCTCAAATTAAAACTGATGCTTTTCCATTATCGTTTACAAATGAAGGAATCGACAGTTGGTTAATTTATTGTACTTCAAACGACCCTGCATTTGATATATCTACACGTGTTGTTAAATACGGAATTACAAGTGATCAAATTGAATTTACAAATATTACAAATGAATATAACTTAGATTATCACACTAAGAAGAAAAAGCGTGATAATGTTTCAGTAGTGATTAATAATGTTGAGTACAGTAATTTTTACATTTATGGTTACAATTATGACAACAATGGCATTTTTTATAGTAACAGTGTAAATTTAGTTCTTGAAGATGGTGACAATGATGGCAGACCTGACAACCCAGAAGTATATTATAACATAGCTAATGAGTTACCGTCAATGACAAATTTACGATTTGAATGGACACATGTACCTGACAATAATGAAATAATTGATCCAGGCTTTAGTAATATTATTGATGCATTTGTATTGACAAGAAGCTATGACACTGAATTTAGAAATTGGTTAATTAAAACTGATAATAATCTATTAGATGCACCACTAGCTCCAACAACAAATGAGTTAACAGCACAATTTAATACAATTACTGACAAAAAATCACTAAGTGACACAGTAATATATAATCCAGTAAAATATAAAATATTATTTGGCATAAAAGCAACTGAAGATGCTCGTGCATCATTTAGTGTAATTACGTCGCCAACATCATCTATTACAGATAATGAAATTAAAAGCCGTATTGTAGAATCAATTTACAGTTTCTTTACACTTGATAATTGGGACTTTGGTGAAACATTCTACTTTACAGAATTAGCAGCATATGTACATAAAGAATTAGCTGGCGAGATAAGCAGCTTTGTTATTGTACCAGAAAGTGCAAACAGTGTGTTTGGTAAACTATTCCAAATAACACCAATGAGTGATGAATTGTTTATTCCAGATGTTTCATTAACCGACATTGAAATTGTTAGTGAAATTACAAGCGAAAATATTAAGGCTACAGGAAATTAATTATGACATTTAAACCAAAGAAAATAGTAACTGCTTTAAACAAAACCAGAGCTGGTACACGTGCTTTAGATAAAATTAAATCAAGTACGTTTTTACCAGGAGTTTTTCAAAGTAGTTTAAATGAAAAATGGTTAAATGCTAGTCTTGACTTAATGATAAGCAAGGGTGACCTGGATGACATTAATGCATATGTGGGCGCTGCAACGGGACAAGAATTAAATGATGTTAATGATTTATATTTAAATACAAATCAATTAACGCATATGCAACCTACTATTGTTGCAAAAGACGATAGTGGTGAAATGACAGAAAGCATTAGCTGGGATCAAATTAAAGATCGTATCGAACTTGAATTCAATGATTATGATTATAATGCAGCATATAATACACGCTCATATATGTTTAATCCTCCAATTAATGTGGATAAATTTATTAACTTTAGCCAGTATTACTGGTGTCCAGAAATTTTAGATGCACCTGCAATAATTACACTGACAAATACTACATACACTAACTATAATCCTATTGACGTTTTTGATAACGTAATAAATGGTCAACTTCCATATGAAATAGTTGATGGGCCAACAGTAACGGAAAGCGGTACTATTGAATTATATAACGGTATGGTAGTTCAATTTATTGGCGCAGGGTTTGATCCAGCTATCACAAATCATACGTATGTTATTTGTGGCGTAGGCAAAAAAATTAAATTCCGTTCAGAAAGTAACATATCGCGTTTAACACCGTTTACTAAATTTTATAGCGGAGTACAGGTACCTTGGGAAGATAAAAGCTATACGGTTTGTAATATCAATGACGATTTTGTATCTGGATTTAGTCGTGCAAACCGCTGGATGCATATAGATGCATTGCGTTTATTAGCCAAGGCTGACCCATCAATTCCTTTACTTGAATGGAGTAATAATACAAAAAACGCAAAGCGTAATATTATTGAATTTGATAGAAATTTATTATTATGGGATATTGCTTCTGGTACACACCATAATGTAGTACATTGGCAAGTTGGATTAGAACATTTATCTGATATTTCGCCATTAGGTCCGATATTAAATGTTGGTTCATGGGTAGCAGGCGAAAAGGTTATTATTAAAACAACAAATGCAATACAAGAGTCATATAATACAATATACACGATAGATGTAGATGGTATTAGTTTAACACCATCTACTACACTGGCCGACGGCGATTATTGGACCATTGGGCATGATTACTATAGCGGTGACCAGGCTGATTATAGTCGTTACGATTTCCAGTGGAAAGATGATGTCATCACATTAATACAAACAATGGTAACGCCAAGCACCAGACCGTTATTTAGATTAAAAGATTATCAAGCAAACTGGCTAGATTCATATAGTGAGAGTACATTTAATGGCAACTATATATTTGGTTATAAAACTGGAACCGGCGCGGTTGACACTGAATTGGGCTTTGCTCCATCATACAAGGATATTGGTACAACAAGTGAAGTTGAATTTACAAACTATATTGACAGTGAAAGATATTATACACAAGAATATCAAAATAATGTTGAAGTAGAGATATTAGGTAATTATTTTTATGACTTCACAGGCGGCAAAAGTTTTAATAACTATATACCATCAACAGTTCCAGTTGGTGCTAAAACAAAATTACAAATAATCAGTGGACCAGATATTCCTTCAGCACCTATTACAGGCGCCACTGGCAATGGTCAAACTATTGTATTTCTAGCTGATAATAATTTTAAAGTTGGATGGACTATTGATATTACAGGCATGGCACCAAACCAATATAATTTAATGAATGCAACTATAGTTGCTGCAACAGAAACCACTTTTACGATTAACAGTGGTGTTACAGGTGCATTTGTATCTGGAGGCACAGCAGCATTAAATGAAAATACAAATTTAGAATGGGCACTTAAACAAATTGGTGAAACTGATACTACAAAGACAGATATTACTATTGATTTGCCGCTAAGTGAATGGCGTCCAGTACTACATTATGAATATTTTGAAAGAAATGGTGAACCCGCATTGCTTGAAGTTACCAATAATAAAATATACAATGAAAGTATTCGTACACCTTTAACAGTAGAACAAAATACAACTATTGATTTTTACGATGTATCAGCAGACCAGTCACTACAGTTTTTACAGGTTGATCCAACTGACCCGTCGGGCGAATCAGTTATTACTGGTACTAGTCTTGATGGTAAAGTAACTATTGTAGTCACTGGCAATAAACATAGTGTAACATTGCCAGACGAGGACAAATATGTATTATGGTATGCAAATGGAACAAATAGAAAAGTAAGAATAATTACAGCATCACACGAAAAGTATGCACAACAACATCTTCATATTACCATAAATGGACAACAGATTAATTATTCAGATTACTCAGCTACAAGTACTGAAATTACTATTTCAGGCAGCGCATTAGATGCAAGCGAGAATCATATTATTGACATTGAATATTATCGTAATACCCCTAACAGCGAGACTATCGTTCCAGAATCAATAGTTAATAATCCAACAAATGAAAAATTAACTGATTTCACCATTGGTGAAACATTTAATCATTGGATTAGCTTAATACAACACCAGCCAGGTTTTGATGGTGCAGCATATGGTAATAATAATTATGATTATATACCAAAGACAAATACATTAGGCGGAACAATATATATTACAGATAGTAGTCCTATTATTCATGATTATACATATGCAAATAAAAATTTAGATTTGACTGAAGGTATAAAAAACCAAGCCAAAGAGTGGTATGCATTTAGAAATCGTTTAGTAGCGCAAGCAAAACGAATGTATAGTAGCAATTCAACATTAGATATTAAATCGTTAACAAATTTAATTATTAGTCAACTAACTGAAAATAATAAAGGCAAAGAATTACATCGTAAATCAAACATGGCATTTGGAAAATTGGCATGTGACCAAGTAATAATATATGATGCAATTGGTGGTGAATATGGAATAGATGTTAATATTAATGCTGATGTATATGTTAAAGACCATATTAATGTTTATATAGAAGATAATCATTATAGTAATAATACACGAGTATTTCGACTATTAAAAGAAAATAGTGATTATACAATTGCATCAGGGTTAATTAAAGTTACTACTAGTAAAACAGACTTCACCAATGGTGAAGATGTAACATTGCATATTTACAAACACAATGCGCTAGATGATTGTTATATCCCAGCTAGTTTAGCAAAACTCGGATTAGACACAGTTATTGAGCCTAACATATTTAATAATGGGACAACACATATTATATGTCATGATGGATACTATCATGACACAGGAATAGAGAATGTTAATATTTCCGATCCGTCAAATCCAAAATTTGATGCTGCGTCAGCAGTATTATATGAACTTGAATTAAGAATATGGAATAATATATCAAGAACATCAACAGTATCGCACTCGCATTTTATGCCAACAATTTCTCAAGGCACATGGTTTACAAGGCATACTATTGATGATTATATTGAAAGATTTTTTAAAGAATGGCAAAAGAATACAGGTAATACAGAATTAAATATTGAAAATTATTATGATGCACTTGATCCATTTACTTGGAATTATAGCACTCTGGTTGCACCTGGAAAACTAAATGACAATTATCCTGGACACTGGCGCGGTGCTTATGCATTATTATTTGCTACTGATCGACCAGAAATTGCTCCATGGGAAATGCTTGGATTTGGTGAAGAACCAATTTGGTGGTCTACACATTATCACTGGACAAATACAACCAAACGTGCTAATTTAATTAACGCATTAACTTATGGTATTATAAGCGAACCTGGAGAACCAATTATACAAAACCCAAAATATGCAAGAATAGATTGGGATTGGGCAACAAAGGCCCCTGTGAATATTTTAGGTGAAATTGTGTCGCCAGATATTGTATTAGGAACACCGCCAGCAGTAGATGCAGCACAATTGTTTGTGTTTGGTGATGTCGGCCCAACTGAATATGAATGGCGACAAACTCCGTTAGGAGCAGCAGCAATACTTGATGCAGTTATGAAACTAAACCCATGTAATACATGGTTGCAAGTTTTCCAGCCAGGCGAAAGTGATTATTTTAGTTCTACAGACGGCAGCGTAGTTAATAAAAATACAGAAACACAATTTTCAAATACAAATATGGCATTCCATGGCAAATCTGTTGGCAAGCAGATTAAAAACGTGGAGATACTTAGTACTAATGATACGGTTGTACCAGCTGCAACCACAGTTGTATTTGTTGGCGGTACAGCTCATGAAGATACTGCCAAAGCTGAACTAAACATTCACAGTGGTGTACTAACGAGCGTTGAATTAACTCGACGCGGTTCTGGTTATACTAGTTTACCAAATATTATATTAGTATTCCCAACTGGTTACGCACCACCAGCTGGTCAAGAATGGCCACAAGCACAATTTGATATAGAATTTGAAGATGATTATGAATTCTTCAAAGGCATTGATCAGATAATGCATAATAATAAATTGCGCAGCCGTGCAGATTTTGACCGCAGCCAAAGATTAGCAAGTTTAGAAACACATTTAATGCAGCCATTGGCTGGATTTACAGACAAATCATTAATTACTGTTAAAAGTGAAAGTAGTGCCACTGGTGCTTATACATTGGGCAGTAATGATTACACGATAAACATGCATGGCGGTTTGACAGAACAATTAATAACAGCAAGTAGTGTTAAGTTTAAAAAAGTATCCAATGGATTTGTTATTGATGGATATAGTAGACATCGTCAAGAGTTTGTGTTTTATGAACCATATGGTGTTGAATTTGATCTTGTTGAATTATCAAATGGATTAACAGTTCAGAAATTTAAGCATTTTGCAAAAACGCCTAGTATATTGAAGTTTGATACAAAATTAACACGCATTCAAGATGTTTATAACTTTATACGTGGATATGCGCATTATCTAGAATCAATGGGCTTTAGTTTACAAGTGTCTGGTGAAGGCATTGCAAACGAAGCTGTGACATGGGCAAACCAAGCAGGTGTAGACACAACATATATTAGTGAAATTGGCCAAGTTGTTTCATTCTCCAGCACTGAATATTCAATATTACCATTTGGTAGTTTGCCAGGCAATATTAATAGCATAATAGGTGTAGATAAGAATGGCAATGAAGTAGATGTTACTATTGATAATTTATGTATCACACGATTAAATGACACAGTAACAATTCATCCGTCATCAATTAATCCAAAATCAACTGAATCAAATGAAACTATTGTAAATGTGACAAGTGCATCTAACTTAGCAAGTACAAGTGGCATTTTAACTACTGATGATTATGGTAACACTATATACAGACCAGCAGAGTTGCCGCAAACACAATTAAGCAATAGTGAATGGAATGCAGACGTTGAAACAAATACAGTTGATGTTATTCGCAGTGTTACAGTGGGATTAACTAGATATTATCATGGCATACTGTTTAATAACAAAACAACATTTAATGAAGTTATTTTTGATACAGTACTTGGCAGTCAACAAAAACGATTACAACTATTTGGACAACGTACACGTGATTGGCAGGGCAGAAAAGATGCACCTGGTTACTTAATTAACGATACTAGTATTGTACAAAACTTCGATACTCTTGCTGCTGACATGAATGATTTATATGACTTTAATACTACAAAATTTAATGACGATGTAGCTAGATTAGAACGAATGACACTGGGCATAACTGCAACTAACTGGATTAAAAATATTGATTTACCAGAAAATGTTGTTAATAAATTTATGCAGGGTGTTTTAAAGAATAAAGGAACAAACAGTGTTGTAGATAAGTTTAACCGAAGTTCAGTTATTAACCAAGGACAAAGTGACGTTGATGTTACTGAATATTGGATGTTTAATAGCAGTAATTTTGGTGATACAGTACGTAACAAATCAACAGAGATAAAAATTAAAAGTACTCAAGTTACTGATAATCCTAGTATAATTGATTTGGCAGACTTGAGTCTTGACTATGTTAACAAAGAAATAGATACAGAATTTAATATGGTTCCATTCGATCAACTTGGTATTACACAACGCAAAGCTGGCGATTTAAAAATTGATGAATATGATTATATCGCTAGTACAATGGATTCATTTGCTGAAATATATAATTCGACTGCTGATTATGCTACTATCCCGACGTGGAGTGGCTCACGCAGTTGGAAATTTAATGACTTAATAAGAAAAGATGGTATATTATATAAGTGTGCTGTTGACTATATTGGATATAATGAATTAGCAGATTATATTATAGCACAAGGTGTATTAGATATAAGTAGTGTTAGTTTTCCATATGCAGCATCACCTAGTCCAGCAAGCGCAACTATTGATGGTATAGATATTTGGTTTGATAAAACCGTAACTACATATCCAGATATTGTAGCAACAGGCACAGAATTAAATCCATCATGGACTGGCGATAAGCAGTTAATAGTTGATGGTTCAATTGTTATAGATTTAACGAAAGAAGAAACCGTTGAAGAAGTTGACACTGGTGCAGCTTATGGCGGCGTCCCTGTAACTACGCAAATTACAGATCATGATAGTGCTGTTGATGTTACTGGATTAGTTTTATCAATTAATTCTGTATCTGTTGACTTACAAGCAGCAGGAGCAAAACCAAGTGCTGATGAAAATGAAGTAGTTACTGGCACTGGTGCAGCCACTTATACCTTAGTTGGCCCAGCTGAACCAATGGATACAATGCATGAAATTACTGCAACATTTCCTCCTAGCGGTCCTGGCGGCAATACTGGTGGCCCGTATACTGCAGAATTTGATGATGTGAATGAAACAATTACTACAACACCTGCATTAGTTGCTGGTGATACAGTAACAGTTAATTATATTAAGCCATACTATATTAGTCGTACACAATTAAAAGCTGCAATAAATGGTAACGGTAGTCTTACTGCATTATCTATTGCTGCTGTTGATCATGAGTCAAATCCTGCTAGAATTGCTATTACTAGAACAACTGGTGTTGATCCAACTGATCCAGGGTCATATGATCCATTGACTATTGATACAGCATCTGGTAACAGTGCTATGGCATTAGTAGCTGGTACATATAATGTAACTACCCATTGGGTAGTACAAGATGCATTACAAGACCTGCCATATATTGAAGGTCAAATTGCTGCTGCCCTACCATCTGCCACATACAGTGTTGGCACTAGTGCCAACAGTATACAAATTACAAAATTAGCATCAAGTGGACTTGGTGCAAGTAGTGAACTAACTTTTGGTGGCACAGCACAGGTATTACTTGGTTTACTAAGCACATACGCAATTGGATCAAGTTGGGAACAACCAACTGACTCGACGGCTGCTGAAGTAGTAGCAGACATTAATTTAGCTATGATTCCTGGTGTAACAGCCCAAGTAGTAACTAATCGTATTGTAATACAAAAAGACAGTGGTGTCGATGTTCAAATGGATATAGGCGATACATCCTTTAATTCATTAGCTGGCTTGCCAATTGGAATACTGGGTGTCTCGGATAATACTAGTAATAGTTTTGATCCAATGAAATGGACTAATATATCTTCAGAAGATACTGCATTGTTTAATGCATGGATTTTAAACGATAGCAAAATGGAAAGAAAAGCAATTAATAATATAACAGCAAGCTTTAGTAGTTGGAATGTATTACAATCACAACGTATTCCAGCCTGGGCAGCTATTGACGCTGGCGATATAAGTTCTGATGGTAATGATGCTAAGATATCATTATTTAATAGTAGTAATGATGCATATTCAAGATCAGCAGTTAATGTTGGCGATTATGTGATGTTATTAAATACTACTTCGACGCCAACAATATCTGGTATACATAAAGTTACTGCATTAGAACCCACAGATATTAATAGTTTTTACATTGACAGATTTATTGAAACAGACGGGCGAGCTGAAGCAGTATTTGTATTCAGAAATGCAAGATTTAACACATATGCTGATATGATTTCAGCAATGGCTATTGCTAATAGTGATTATAACTTTGCTACTGGTGATAGAATATGGGTAACAGAAAGTGCAGATCCAACACCAACACCTGGCACATACAGTTACCTGTACAATGGTGACGGCACTGTGACATTAAATCGTTCAACCACTACATATGTTGATAATAGTGTATTGGAAAATATTAGATTATATGATGCAGCCAAACAGAAAACAGTTATTGAATTAGAATTATTTGATCCACTACAAGGAATTATTCCAGGTGTAGCTGATCGTGAAATTGACTTTAAATATCCAGTGGATATAGCAGTTTACAATATGTCTAATGACACTAATTATAATACTAATCAACGCAATGCATGGACCAATGATCAAGTTGGTAAAATTTGGTGGGATACAAGCACAGTATTTTATATTGATTACAAACAGGGTGATGCGAATTATGCAGCAAACAATTGGGGCAAGCAAGCAGATACAAGTAGCGTTGATATATATGAATGGACAAAATCAACAGTAACACCAGACAAGTGGGAAAATGAAGTAGCTGCTGGCAACGATCATTATGGTACAATTGCATCTGGTGAAGCATATAGAATTTATGATGAAGCTACAAGTGAATACATAGATTATTATACCGAAGATACAGTATGGAACGATCACTTTAGTCGTTACGACACAGTATATTATTTCTGGGTAGCAAATAAAAACACAATTACAAGTACTGACAAAACATTAGCAACTATTAATATAGCTGCTATTATCAATGATCCAACATCAAGTGGTATTCCATGGGCAGCAGCAATATCGCAATATAAATTTATAATGAATAATATAGCATATTATGTAAATGATGTAAACAGTGTTATACAAGTTAACGTCAAGCCAGATTTAGCATCACATAGTAGTTGGACTGCTATTAGTGAAGTTAGTGATTTAATTCCAGATTATTACTATATAGGTTTACAGGATAATCTAGTTGGTACACAGCGAATTACTAATAATCCATTACCAGATAAAACATTGCATGAGTTTAACCGATATGGTGATAACCGCAGTATACAATATAAATATCCAGGTGTTAAACACAGTCAAGCATGGTTTAAAGATACTTTAGATGCTAGACGAGAAGCGGTTGATATTATTAATAGATTATTGATTCATCAAAATATAGTAGACAACCTTGATGGTAAATGGGATCGAACATTAACAAAAATTTATTATGACATTCCAGCAGATGCTGAAACAGGAACATCTGCAGAGTTCGAACTTTATAAGACAACTAACTGGGACCCAATTAATAATAATCTTCAAGGCGAGAGTTTTTATAATACTGAAACTGAAACATTATATAGATGTACTGGTTCAGAATGGGTTCAAGATTCTGGATGGGATATGAATTTAGTTTGGCATTATGCTGATTATATTACTCAAGCGTTTGCGGCAAATGAAGTTTCAGCCACTGCCAGTGTAGCAACTTATAATGATTTACTTAATATTGATACGTCAAAGCACAGTGTTGTAATTGTTGGTCCATCAACCGTTTGTACTAGTACTAACTTACAAAAAGAAGCAACGTATCAATGGTCAGGAACTGGCTGGAATTTAGTTAAAAAGAAAAACGCAACCATTCAATTCAATGATTTAATATGGAATCGAAATAATTTATTTGCATGGGATATGCAAAGCTGGGATGGTATTTGGGATCATGATCCAAGTGGATATGTACATTATATTATAGAAGCATGTAGAAATGATTTATTCATTGATAGTTATTTAGAAAACTTTAATAATTTCTTCTTTGGTATAGTTAGATATATTGCTAACTTGCATACACAAGTTGATTGGTTCTATAAAACAACATTTATTAAATTGAATATTGATACTACTATTAATACTTCTAATCAATCACATCGTTTACCAAAACGCTTGTATAAAAATAATGTAGATATTTTTGAAGGATTTATTAACGAAGTTAAGCCATTCCATACAAAAATTAAAACAGTATTTGACAAATATCGAGTGTTAGATGTTGCAGAAATAAATGTTACTGAAGAGTCAGTAAATAAATTTATAGAAATCAAGTATGAAGATGAAATAAATGATGAATTTGGTCCTGATGTAGAAACATACAGTACAACCTTCGCGGCATATGCTATACCAGTTTTAGACGGTGGTGACTTTACGTCAACTCCAGTTGATAGCATCAACGGCGGCGGATTTGATATCCCAGCTAATTATAATATCACTAGTGGTGTAGCGAGACGATCTACATACAATGGTATCATTGATGAATCAGCAAGTTTTAAAGTAATAACAAATAGTTCAGGTGCTACAGTAGATAATGATTCACGTACATATGTATATGTAATAGGACAGGATCATAGACTAGCAGCATTTGGATTAGAAGATGCAAAAGCCACAACAGTTTCAGCAGATACTTTAAGAACTGCTACTACTATTGAAGTTACTGACCCAAGTGTGTTTAGAGCACATGGCGGTATGGCATTTATTAACGGTGAGGTTATATCATATCTTGGTGTAACTGGAAACCAAATTGAAGGTGTTATGCATAGCAATGGAGAAACTATTAATGGTAGCCATGCTAGCGGAACACAAATTATAGATATTTCAGATACTTCTGTGCTACAACCATTTGATAGCTCAAGCGAATTTGCAATGCATAACGAATTACCGTGGTTAGATTTTAATGACTATGTAACTATGGCAACATCACGTATGTTTGATGTTGGCACAGGCGATAGTTTAGTTGATCCGTCGGCAACTAGTAACGAAGCATTAGTAATGAAAAATCAAGGAAAAGGCATTGCTATTTAAGCATAAATATATATAACGGAGAACATGAAAAATGAACAACACATTCAATGACAAATCCACAGTAGAAATGGACGGTCATGTATTAATTAAAGATGCTGATAGTGGTGAAGTTTTATTAGATAAACACAATCATATCAACTTTGAAAATATGAGTGAAGCTATGGCAGGCGGCTTAGTTAATGCAGTTGATACAGCATCTGGCGAACCATTCCATATTGAAAAATTGGCATATGGTAACGGTGGCACTGCGGTGTCTGGAACGGGTGCAATTACTTATAATACACCAAATACAACTAGTGCAGATGGTGAATTATACAATGAAACATATATAAAAGCTGTCAATGTTTCGCCATTTGATAATGAAAATAATATTTCAGTTGAGCATGAAAACGGCCAACATTATACTGATATAAAAATCACAAGTACGCTTGATTATACTGAACCAAGCGGCCAAAATAGCGATGATACTGGTACTGATATGGAAGATGATTATGTATTTGATGAAATAGGACTGAAACTAAAAACAGGTAAATTCATTACTCATTTAATTTTCCATCCAATTGAAAAAGCAGCAAATAGAAAAATTCAAGTGATTTACACATTACGTATTAGGGCGGGAAATTAAATTATGGCATATAAAATAAACTTTTTTGATCAAACTACAACACCAATTGATGTTCAAGATAGAACTTTGAATACTGATACACATCTTACATTTGTAGGTAAAAATTGGTTTGGCTATGGAGAATCAATTGCGGAAAACCAACTAAAATTGTTAGAAAATTGTGCAAGTAATACAGTACCAGATATTGCCAAAGCTGTCGAAGGCCAACTTTATTATAACAAGGGTGAAAAATCATATTTCTCTTGTGTTATAAATGGTTCAACAAAAGAATGGCAACGAGTACCTGGTTCAGCTCTTGATACTATGACTATAGTTGACGATGTAAGTGTTGAACACGTAGTAACAGTGGCATACAAGTCGGGCACTGATTTAACTGAAATTGCGTTTATTATTTCGACAGATGCTGATTTTACAGTTAATACCACTGCTGGTATTAATCCTGCTGAAATAGTTACAAATTTTGCATCAATCAAGTCTGGAATTACAATGACTACTGCAACTGGTTTTAAATTTCACGGTACAGCAACAACAGCTGAATATGCTGACCTTGCAGAAATGTACGCAAGTGATGCAGCATATGCACCAGGCACAGTAGTTAAGATTGGTGGCGAGGCAGAAGTAACACAAACAACATCAGCATTTGATCCTGAAGTATTTGGTATTGTGTCAACAGATCCTGCTTATTTAATGAACAGTGAAGCTACTGGTACTTCTGTGGCAGTAGCATTAGAAGGCCGAGTACCAGTAAAAGTTATTGGACAAGTTAAAAAAGGTCAACGATTGTTGTCAAGCGAAGAGCCTGGTGTTGCAAGAGCACCTACAGATTATGAAATGCAAGAATATATGGACTGGTATCGAATAGTTGGTCGTGCTCTTGAGGACAAAACATCAGAAGGTATTGGACTAGTAGAAGTAGTAGTTGGGACCAAATAAAGTATGGCTATCCCACCAATAGGACAAAAGCAGTCAATAACAGCTGATCAATTTAATGAATTAATTGATGAGTACCATACCTATTGGGCTGATAAAAAAGATACAAGTTATGCATTCAATGATTTAGCTGTACTCACTAAAAATAGTCATAGCAAGGGATGGGGTCAAGCATCAGTTGAAGTCCCTGTTACGCCAGCAACAACTATTGAAGCATTGCATCTTAATAAACTTATAGCACAGTTAAACGCTGGGCTTTACCATATAGATGAATCTAATACATTATGTAGTTCATTTAAACTTGCTGGTAATAAAATACCAGCAGCCGCTTATGTCACTGTTGACTCTTTTATTAGTAGTATTGAAAATACACGATTCAATACTACAACTGCTGACATTGTTGTTGATATCTTAGATGGTGCAGTGCAAGTGGAACATGATAATCCATTGGAAAATTGGGACGATTATGCATATGCAAAAGTTAAAGCGACATTTACTAATTATGCAGAAG
>Ga0098053_1000327_pt1 | contig 16576 bp, 17 predicted proteins | sample 15BtaG_FD_77068 | JGI IMG/M metagenome (GOLD analysis project Ga0098053, IMG submission 77068) | Marine viral communities from the Subarctic Pacific Ocean - 15B_ETSP_OMZ_AT15312_CsCl metaG | ecosystem: Environmental > Aquatic > Marine > Oceanic | place: Pacific Ocean | collected 2015-01-18 | reverse complement strand
CTCAGGAGTAGTTTCTTCGCTTCAGTCAGAGACTGACGCTGAAATGGCAGCAGAGGCAGCAACGAGAAGTACGGCAGACAGTTCTTTAACTGCAGCAATCGCAGCAGAGAAAGTAGCTAAAGATGCTACTATTTCTACATTACAAGCTGATGTTGATGGTAACGAAGCTGACAGTGACGCAGCAGAAGCATCTCTTACTACAAGGGTTGCAGCTGAAGAAGCAGCTAGATCAGCAGCTGATAGTTCTTTAGCATTAGCAGCAGCTAATGAGAAAGCAACTAAAGATGCTACTATTTCTACTTTGCAAGCGGATGTTGATGGTAACGAAGCTGACAGCGACGCAGCTGAAGCATCTCTTACTACAAGACTTGCAGCTGAGGAAGCAGCTAGAGCATCATTAGAATCTAAGCACGATGCTGAAATGTCAGCTATTGATCTCTTAGAGACTGTTCTTTTCAATCAGGAAGTAACATATGCAGGTGCTGATGCAGCTGGTGATGTTGAACCAGGTATTACAATCGCTGAAGATTGTGACGATTACTCTAACGCTATTGTTTCAATCAATGGTTTAGAGATATCTGCAACCTTATTTGATTTCAAATCAGGGGCAACAACTTCTGAAAAGGCAATTAATGGTTATTCGTTAAGGCTTGATATGGCTACAATTGGTTATATCTTAGAGGCTGGTGATGTAGTTATGATTAAATACAATGCAATTAAAGGTAATCCATCTATAAGTGGACCAATTCTTTAATAGTTAGTTATACATAATTAAACAATATATAGTATAAGTTAAATGGACATATGACTATAATATAGAGAGACTTCAGACACCGCTTTATTGAGTGGTTATATTTACCAAAAACAATATATTTCTAAAAAGGGGGTATCTTCGGATACTCCCTTTTTTTATCTCTGAAGTGTAGTATCGATATAGGAATCTATGAGGGAGTCTTTTTTGATTTGGTCGTCGCTATGATACCATTGCCATTGGTATGTTGCTTTGTAGTTTTTTATCGACTGACGAAGTTCTTTTATTTGTTTCTGTATGTTTGGTATAACGCTATCATCAAGTTCTTTAACTTCGACATCCATTTTCTCTGCGTTCTTAATAAGACCGAGCCAGTCCCCTGTTTCGGCACATTCGACAACTTCTTTATATATCTCTTCCATTTCTTCTCTTTCGCCATCGGTGGCATCGATAAATCTATCGGGGTGAGTTTTCCCAAGAAGTTTTTTGTATACCTTTTTTAGTGATGGGGGTATCTTTTCTTTTGTTTTTTCTTTATGTTTCTCTTCTTTCAGTGTTTCTGTAATATTTTCTTCTGATAGGAGTTCTTCATATCTATCTTGGGTTTCTTGATCGAGAATCAACATTTTTTGTTCCACCTCGAACATAAAAAGACTATTGATTTGTCTATATAAATTCTGATGATAATCTTGTTCAGACTCTAGTTGTTCAAGTTGTCGTAGGTACTGGTTTACTTTTAGTTTTTCGATGGGTTTCATACTTAGATAAATATACTATAATAATACAGAAATGGAATATTTTACCCATTATCAATGTATTTATATAATAAGTAATAAAAAGGAATAATCTTATGTCTAAGAAAAGAGTTTCGTATCACATTGCAGAGCAGGTTTTGAAAGATTTTGATAGTGTTGCCAAAAACAACGCCATCAATAAGTCTGCGCTCATCGAACTCCTTATTAAGAAGTGGATTGAAGACAAAGATATTTCTTCCGATGAAAAGAAGAAAGGACAGAAATAAATATCGCAAGACTTAGAAAGTAATGAAAGTAAAGATAAAACAGATAGAAGCCAAATCCGCCAATAAGTTCATCACGAGTGACACCAATAAAAATTGTGAATCACTCCACGACTTCAATGCTTCTGCTTTGCCATTTTCTTTCACCACTGACAACCCCACCATCGACAACGTCGCTGATGCCATAAACTTAATATGGTCGACATTAAAGTCTGCATCACCCACTGCCGATGAGGTTATCACTCAAGACATGGAGGCTGATGAGAATGGTATCATCACCACTTCATTGGAGTTGGAGCCTGATGATTTATCTGATGTCATATTGGTTGTCAACGGTGTTTCTTACGATTCCTTTGGTGGTGACCCTGCATTTACGATAAATGGTACTACTGTGGTATGGAACGCCAGTTCTGTGGAGACGCAGTTTGCTTTGGACAGCACCGACAGTATCATTGCTCAATATACCGTTAAGGGTGAGGCTTTGGTTGTCGCTCCTTTCATTGAAGCTGATTACATTGCTGATAATTACTTCACTAGGGGTGAGACTTCGGTTAAGTACACTGAGATTGCTGAGTTGACGGCAAACGTTGCTGAGGAGATAGTACACAACTTGAGTAGTGACGACATCGTTGTCAGTGTTTGGGATTTGGCTACCAACACTCAGATTGTCGCTAGTATTGTCATCGTCAACGTCAATAGGATAGACATAACGACGACACAGAATTATGCTAGTGTTAAGGTGGTGGTGATAAAATAAAATATTTATAAATAAAGAGATATGGGAATTATTATAAACGAGGCGATATCAACAGATTTGGGTGCTACCGAAAGTGCTTACGTTAATATACAAGAATATCATATAAGTAAAAAAAATATATTAACTTTAATAGTGCAATTATACACCAGTAAGAATAGTCGTGTCAGCGCCACCACTAAGTTGGCGAGACATAGGAACGTCCCTCATAAGGTATTGGTTACTTTGGACGATGCCGACAATGATATAACGGAAACTGACATTTACACATTTGGGTATAATAAGTTAAAAGAACATTTGGATGTTCATTTCGATGGTCTCACCGATGATTGGGATGAGTTAGAAATGGTAGTAATAGAATAAGATGGGAATAAACAGCTACTTCTTTAAAAATATAAAGGCAGAACTCTCCAACGAGGGGTATTGGGATCTTACGCTCTCTTCCGATGAGACGGATTGTGATTTCAACACTCTCAACAGAACGACAGTGTTCAGTGGGGAGACGTACTTTGATTTTGGTAACACTTCATCATTCAGCACCCCATATTCTGGGGTTTGCTCTTTGACATCGTGGGATACAAAAGCACTAAGTGGCTGTACCACAGGATTTACAGGATCGATAACATCAGGATTTACTATCTGTGACATCGGACTCTGTGGTGTTGATAATGGTTTTGTCCCCAACTTATCTGGGGAGACGATGACATTCGTCTCTGGAGATACGAAACTGTGTCTTACAAGGGTGACAGGATCGACATATACATATCCCATGTCGGCAATGACGGGAGGTAGTGAGGGTACTTATATGAACTTCTGTGGAGGATTCTTCCAGGGGTTCTGGGCTCTCGATGGTTATCCCTTTAAGTTGTTACCGAAAAGATATAACTACGGATGGACGGTGGAGGCATTCGTTAAGTTGAGTGGTGATTGTTCATCATTCACTGGTGCCACCTTGAACGACACCCATCCCAACAATAAAGGACTGTTCTTCTTTATGGGTACTCGTGCCGAGAACAAATGGTGCGATAACTTCTCAGGGGCGACAGGACTGTCAACATGTACGGGGATACCACTATCGGCAACATCGGTATGTAATGTCTACGAAACACCATCGGAGAATCCATTCATATGTTACGGCAAATGTGGTAAGTCTGATTTGGTGACATCATGTTCTGAAGATTGCCCCGAGGCATTGTCGGGGGACTGTAAACCAGCGGGGTGTTCAGAATATATAACGTGTACCCATCCTGCCGACTTAGAAGATAACGCTTTTGGGTTAAGGATTAAAGACGATGGTAGTTTAGGATATCGTGCGGCGACATTCAGTGGTGCCTGCCAAACATCGACAGCGACGGGGTCAACATCGGGGCAAACGATATATGTCACTGGGGTTACCTTCAGCGAATATTACGCTACGGGAGGGACTGTAAGTAATAATGTATGGTCTCACGTCGCGGTGAGTTACATACCCGATAATGTCTTGGTACATGATTGCGACAACACCCAATACCCCGACCCACACCGTAATGGTAAATTGGTATTTTATATTAACGGGAAAAGGGTTGGCATCCAAGAGAACGTCAGAGAACAGGTTTTCAGGGCCTTGAGAGAGAATAAAGACAAACAGGAGGGAGTACCCTTTAATATGAGTGTCGGGGGTGGAACACAAGGATTGGCAGAATCGAAGACCTTTGGTGGTCCTGATCCTGGAGTGGCAGATTTGCAGATGGAGAAAAACTTTGGCGGAACATTCGTCGGGGGAATATCGAAACTACGATTCCATATCAACGCACTCAACACAGTAGAGATAAGACATAACTTTGAGTTGGAACGAACAAAATACGGTATCGACTCATTCAATAAAAATAGTTGTTAATATTTATAGTAGATGGACTTTTATATACGACAGAACGCAACAAGACCAATATTGAAGATGAAGGTCGTCAACGACGGAAGAAGTGACTACCAGAAGTTTCATGAGGCGATACAGAACGCGGTGATTAAGTTTTCTATGTACGACCCAGATAATGACGTATATAGGATAGGGAGAAGTCCCGCAAGTGTGGTTAAAAGAACGAGCTTGGATCCACTGATTACTGACAGAGATGAGTATTATGTGGTATATGAGTTCACTGCAGCTGACACCTCTAAGTCAGGAACTTTCAAAGGGGAGTTTAGGATAGATTTTCTCGATGGATGTGGCATTTTGATTGCCCCAATCAGAGACGAGTTATTCATCCATATCCTTGAAAGTAATTATTAATCGTTTTTGTGTCATCACCATTTGATTATTTAAAATAGTCAAATATTTATAAAAAAGTGGATTTTTATGGCAATCACAGATGCAGATAAGAATAAGTTATTCAGAAAGGTAAAACATCAGTTAGGTGCTCCGTTAAGAAAGATAGAGCTAACCGAAGAGATGATGAACACATATCTGGAGATTTCCATAGAGGAATATTCAGAGTACATCAACGAGTGGTTGACGGAACATCAGTGGGATGCACTACTTGGTAAGAACGTCAACACCGTCGATATGACGTGGGCATTGACGACAAGACCTTTCGACTACGAAAATCAATATACATACGCATATTCAAAACAGATAGGATTGCAAGTTAATGGTCCTTATGAACTGAAGAAGGATTACATCACCCTAAAAGATGGGCAACAGATATATGAGATCCCTAAAGACAGAGAGATAAATGAAATCTTATGGATAACACCACCAACGATGGATCACGCCCTATGGGGTTATTGGGGTCTCGGTGGAGGAATGGGTATGATGGCAGGTTTCGGATTCCCAGGTTCTGGCATGGCTGGTGGCGGAATGGGAATGGGAGGAGGATATGGAGGAATGTCCATGACTCCAGCATTTGATGTCTTATTAAGGGCATCAGACTTAAACCTTAAACAAAGGATGTTGGCATCGGAGCTAATATATAAAGTAACCGCTGGACCAAACGGTGTTAAGTACTTACACTTACTACCGACACCAGGATCCAAACTATCGTTCTTCGGAGCAACGGCAGGAATGTATAGTCTTATTGGTTGTAAGGTGTGGTACTTTTATTATGATACCGCAGGATTATCACCTGAAGACATTGCCAAATGTAAAGACTACAATAAAGATATTATCACAGCACCATCTGATGTCCCATTGGAGAGTATCGATTACTGTGATTTAAATGCTCAGTCAAGGAACTGGGTAAGAAAATGGTTCTTAGCGGAATGTAAGATGGCTCTTGGTAGGGTCAGAGGTAAGTTCGGAGGGGCTTTGAAAGTTCCTGGTGCCGAGGTTACAATGGATTTTGATTCACTATTGGGTGAAGGTAAAGAAGAGAAGACAGAACTCAAAGAAAGGGTGTCTGCATTCTTGGATAAACTAACAACACAGGCACAGTTGGAGAGAAGAGCCAACGAAGCTGAGCAGTTGAATAAGAATTTATCGTACCGAGCCGTACCGTATCCGATAATTATCATATAAAAAACTTCACCGATGGGGTTCGTAACACAAATTGATTATACACGACAAGTAAGACAGAGTTCTGGTGAGGTACACACTCTTTCAGGATCCACAAACATTTTGGGTAACTTAGATGTTAATGGTTCTATAATGTCAGGGGGTACTGACCTATTAGATATTTTTGTCGGTAGTACTGACATTCATGTAACGGGGGGTACTTACAATGGTGGTACTATTGCCATTGATTATACTGGCAATGATGGGTTTACTCCTTTTAGTGTCGATGTATCTCCATTATTGGACGATACAAACACATACGTCACTGGCGGTACGTTAAACTCAAGTTATGGTTTGGAACTATTCCACAATAATGGTACTACCGCTTCGACGATTAGTTTATCGGCACTGAGTGATAATGTCATTGTAAAATATGCTACTTCCCTTGCTGAGATGGAACAAGCATTTGATGATTTTAATGCTCCCCCCGCAACTGCTGGGGTGGTTAAATTGGCAAGCACCGTAACCTTAACTGGTGATATCACACTTGATTTTGGTAGTGGTATTGAGTTGTGGGGTGGTGGTAATGTCATTAACATAGGAAGTGGTTATAAAATTATTATTAATGGGTCAAGAGCAACATTTAGAAATGTGGCATTCGTTGGTACTACACAACTCACATCAGGATCCGTCAACAGTCAACAATGTATTGAGGTTGATGATTCTAATTTCGCAATATTTAAAATGCTTGAGTGTAGGTTTACTGATATTGTAGGTACTACAACGGGAACATATGCAACGTCAGCGACAGCGCCCATACATATCCTTGATTGTGCCAACTGGTCTAGTTTTGAATTTCTATTTCTAGGTGTGGGTACACAAGCTTCGGGGGTTGTAAAACCTCAAGGTCCACTTTATATGTTTTGGACATCAGGAGGGAATGACGGTACAAGGATTGTTTTTAAAGATGTTCATAACACTTCACCTGAAATTGAAACTCAATCAACAAGGTTTGTAAGATATAGGGATTCCTTAAAAGTAAGAATTGATGGGCCAACATCTACGACACTTATGAACCAAGTAATATATGATGAGACTTTAACAATAGATTCAGCATCGACATGGCCAGATATGGACTTATATCCTAATATGTATGGGTCGTCAGTCGTGTTAACAGATAATCATCCTACAGTAACGCCAACATACGGTGTACCTGGGGATGTCATAGTGACAGGCTCTACCATATACATGAAACATGGTGATATTGGTTCAGATACAGATTGGTCACAACTAACCGACAATTCCTTATGGTCAACAGGGGTAGGTAGTGATATATATTATGATTCTGGTAAAGTTGGTGTAGGGGAGTCAACCCCAACTGCCACATTACATGTCGTTGGTGATGGTGCAACATCTGCAACTGACGGACTTACGGTAGAAGATAGTGGTTTTAATACGTTATTTCATGTTAGAGATGATGGTTACGTTGGCATTGGTATAGACACACCAACAAGAAATCTAGAGATACTTACCGATGCTGATAGTGGAAATGGCATTATAGTTAACTCAGACTCCAATTTGTCTAATACTTACTCATCTATTAGTTTAAATGTAGATGTTGCTGGTACTACTAGGGGTGGTAGTATATTTTATGGTTCTGATGCTTACGCAGGTAACGGAGGGAGTTTTACTGACCCTGATGGTTATTTGGCTAATACACTTACTATAACCACTGGTGGTGGTAATAGAGGTAGTGTTAATATAGGGACAAGAGATAGTGGTAAACCAATAAGGTTATTTAGTGGTCAGAGTACTGGCACTGGTGCCTTAGACGATGGTAACTTAGGAATGATAATTAGTGGTACAACATCTGGTAACCCAATACGTATTATAATGCCGAACTTACCGACAGCGGCTGCAGGATTGCCGTCAGGTGCCCTGTGGAACAATGGTGGTGTTATCAACATAGTGTAACAAGTCGTTTTTTGTGGGTAAACACCCCAAAAAATAAGTCTTTTGATATTTAGTTGATATTTATTAAAAACCCTCGAAGGAATATGCTTTGGTATATAAATTGAGGTTTAAAGAAATAATTTTTAATAATTAAAAATAATAAAAAATGGCAAATAAAATATTTGTAAGTCCAGGTGTTTTCACATCAGAAAAAGATTTGACATTCGTTGCTCAGTCTGTTGGTGTCACTACACTTGGTATAGTAGGTGAAACAACAAAAGGACCAGCATTTGATCCTGTATTCATTACCAACTACGATGACTTCAAAGCTATCTTTGGTGGATTAAATCCAGAGAAGTTCAAAGGAAGTCCTGCGGTTTCTAAATTTCAAGCACCTTATGTTGCTAAATCATATTTGGAAGAATCAAATCAATTATTCGTAACAAGGGTATTAGGATTTACTGGTTACGATGCTGGTGATGCATGGATTATCAGTGCGGCGTCAAGTGCGACTACTGTTAATGGTCAAGTATTGACTGTTATTAGATCTAGAGGGAAATATAGTAGTAATACATTATCACATGATGTTAATGAAAGTGGTGACACTTGTTCTACTACTGGTTTGACAGCAACGATAGCTGCTGGTGATGTTAAAGGTGACTTTACTTTAACTGCGGCTACGGCTAGCGGAAATCAGATTTATGATGTTTCATTGGATAGTACTAAGAAAAACTATATTAGTAAAGTATTGGGAACTACACCGACAGATAGAGATGATACAGTATTATATGTTGAGGACATTTATCCTGCACTCATTGATAATGCAGATACTATTGGAAGTGGTTTAACAACTTCAATACTTGCAGTTGATGATTTCAAAAACTACCAAGGTAAGTTTCAAACACCACAGTCTCCTTATGTTGTTTCTGAGTTAAGAGGTAATAAAGTATTTAGACTGTTCAGAACGATAAGTATTTCTGATGGTGATAGTGCAAACAAAGAAATAAAAATATCAATAGTTAATATTGATTTCAATAATAAGACATTTGACATTATAGTCAGGGGTTTCGGTGATACTGATGCTAACCTTCAGGTTTTAGAGCAGTTCACACGATGTGATATGAATCCAGCATCCGATAACTATATCGGTAAGAGGGTTGGTACATTGAATGGTGAATACGCTTTAAGGAGTAACTACATTATGATTGAGATGGCTGATAGTTATCCTACGGATGCTTTCCCAGCTGGTTTCGAAGGTGTAGAAGTAAGAACTTACACTTCACCATGTAGTGGTACTACTTTAGTTGCACCTAAGGCTACTTACAATACGTCATATGATACATTGACTACGTCAATAAGAAAAGAATATTTAGGATTCTCTAACATTAGTGGTATTGATGAAAGTTTATTCACATTTAAAGGATTCATATCAGGTAGTGCTGAAATAGGTTATTCAGGTAGAACACAAGGATTCCATATGGACAGTGGGGCAACTACTGCCACCATTGCTTATCTTGGTACTGGTGCAACGACAACTAGTTTCGTAGCTTCTACGGTAGGAGAATTTAGAACCGACGCTAAGGCTGCTGGTACTGACTACGCTAAATCTAACGGAAGGAAGTTCACATTCTTACCTTACGGTGGTTTTGACGGATGGGATGTATTCAGAAGTGAAAGAACTAACGGAGATAACTTTGTTCAAGGAGGGACTTCATATAGTTCAGATTTCTCAGCAAGTGGACCATTCACTGGTTTAGCTGGTGACTCTGATTATTACGCTTACCTTTACGGTGTACAACAATATCAAAATCCTGAGACGATAAATATTAACGTATTTGCTACTCCGGGTATTAACTTTGATATCAACACTACATTGGTTAAGGCGGCTATTGAAATCATTGAGGACGACAGAGCTGATTCATTATATGTTATTGACTCACCACACATTGTCAGTGAAGCTGGAAACAGTGGAAGTGCAACTGGTGACATCGTTGATAAGTTGGCAGATGCCGATATCGATTCAAACTATTCAGCCACATTCTGGCCATGGGAGCAAGTTAATGACGAAGAGAACGGAGTAAGGATTTACTTACCACCGACACTTGACGTTGTTAGAAACATTGCTTACACTGATAATATTGCTTTCCCTTGGTTCGCATCTGCGGGTGTAAACAGAGGATTGTGTAACGCCAACAGAACAAGTTGGAAGTTAACGCAAGACGATAGGGATGACTTATACGAAGCGAGGATTAATCCGATAGCTACATTCTCAGATACTGGGGTTGTAATATGGGGTAACAAAACATTGCAAGTTAAATCATCAGCATTAGATAGGATCAACGTAAGAAGGTTATTGTTACAGGCGAGAAAACTTATATCTGCTGTAGCTCTTAGATTGTTATTCGAACAAAACGACGAACAGGTGAGACAACAGTTCTTGGATTTGGTTAACCCGATCTTAGACAACATCAGACAGGAGAGAGGATTAACAGACTTCAGAGTTACTGTTAGTAGTGATCCTATTGAGATTGACAGGAATGAGTTAAGAGGTAAAATATATATTAAACCTACTAGAAGTTTAGAGTTCATAGAGGTGGAATTTAACATTACACCTACAGGTGCATCATTTGATGACATTTAGTAGGTTTTAAAAACATAAGGCATCATTTATTTTGGGTGATGCTTTATTTTTTGTTATATTTTACTATCTTTGTTTAATAAACACCACTATTAAAATAGGTAATATGAAAGTTTTTTGTAAGAATTGTGGGGGGGAATATGACGACACCCCATATAGAGTTAATAACGGGAAATCAAAATATTGTAGCAGAAAATGTTATAACACCGATAAAAGAAATAAAAAATACGAAGAAAGAACCTGCAAAATATGCGATAACTCATTCGAAGTCAGAAAGAAAGATAAAAAACAAATGTGTTCCGATTCCTGCAGAAACGTTTATTCATCCTCTAAAGAAAGAAACGAAAAGATGATGGAAACGTCAAAGAAAACTTGTTTAGAAAAGTATGGAACTGAAACGTATTTTAATAGTGACGAGTTTAAAGAAAAGAAAAATAAAACAAACATAGTGAGGTATGGACACATACACCCAATGAAAAATAAAACCATATCTGAAAATTTATCAAAAACATTGAAATCAAAAACAATAACGGAATGGGAAGAAATTGATAATAAAAGAAAGAAAACCAAAAAAGAAAAATATGATGATGGGAATTATAATAATAGAGAGAAATTTACAAATACATTACAAGAAAAATATGGTGGTCATCATTTGAGATTGCCAGAATACATACAGAAACAAAAGAATACATTTTTGGATCGTTATGGGGTGGATAGTGTCTTTAAATTCGATGGTATGGTCGAAAAATCAAAATCAGCAATAAAAGAAAAATACGGTACTAAGTTTTATTCTCAGAGCGATGATTACAAAGAAAAACAATTAATAAAAAAAATAAATAACTTAAAAGAAAGAGCAGATAAACAAAACCTGACATTCATAAGTTATGAGAAGGGAACAAAAGGAAATTGTCTATTATTGTGTAATGAGTGTAATCACCAGTTCACACACAGCCAAACCTATAGGGAATACCCAATAATTTGTAGGAAATGTAACCCAATACAAAATAATAATGTATTATCGACAATTATAGAAGATTTTCTTGATTCTTTAAATGTCAAATACCAAAAAAATAACAGACAACTAATAAAGCCTTATGAAATAGATTTTTTAATAGAAGATCATAAAATTGCAATAGAAATTAATGGAAACTATTGGCACTCTGAAATAGGTGGTGATAAACAAAAAAAATATCATATAAATAAAACAAATTTATGCCAAAAAGAAAATATAAAATTAATACATATCTTTGAAGATGAAATATTATATAAAAAAGATGTGGTATTCTCAAGGTTAGAACAAATTTTAAATAAAACTAATAATGTAGTTTATGGAAGAAAGTGTATAATTAAAGAAGTATCTAATGAAGTTAAAAAGTCTTTTTTAGATGATAACCACATACAGGGTAATACGGTAGACAAATATAGGATGGGTTTATTCAAGGATGATGTGTTAGTATCTCTGATGACTTTCTCATTAAAAAGGGCAATCTATGGAGGTGTCTATGAAGATGGTGTTTATGAGTTGGTTAGATTTTGTAATAAAAAAGGCACTTCTGTTGTGGGTGGGTTTTCTAAGTTATTAAAGTATTTTGAAAACTCTTACAACCCAAAAAGTATTTTCTCATTTGCAGATATTAGATGGTCAGGTGTTGATGATACCAAAACTGTTTATAGTAAAAATGGGTTTGTTTTTGATGGTATAACACAGCCAAATTATTGGTATGTCGATAGGAAAAAATACTTATATAGATATAATAGGTTCACCTTTAGGAAGAGTGTTTTAGTCTTAGAAGGTTATGATGAACGTATGACAGAATGGGGAATAATGCAAAGTAAAAATTTTGATAGGATATGGGATTGTGGAAATATGAGGTTTTTTAAAACTTTTTGATATTTATTAAAAAAGAATAATTCTAATACTATTATTGAATTAAAAAAAAATAAGAAATGAAAAAAGTAAGAATAACTAAGGAACAGTTGGAGTCGATCGTTGAATCAACTTTAAATGTAGAAAACACAGAGGTGGTTACCGAAGAAGTTTTAAATGAGACATTTGACATGGGATTAATTGCCGAATTGTTTAAAACGATTGCAAGTGGCGATATGGCTCTTGCGATTAAGTATGTTGCACAATTTGACGGATTACAGGAGTTTTTAGGCTACTTAGGTGGTTTGGGGGTTTCGGGTATGATGTTTGCTTATATTAAAAGTAAGATGGATAGTTACTTTAAAGAGAATCCAGAATCATTACCTAATAAGTAATATTTAAAATTCACATAAGATATAAAACCCCTTAGAAATAGAGGGTTTTTTTATTTTATAAACTTGTAGACAAAATCCAATACTTTTTGGACATCGTCCATTATTCTGTCTAAGAATAAAGCCACTAAATTTACAACACTAATCACGCCATAGAACTTAACTGATTCGATGTCGTTAAATATTATTGATGCGATTAATAGTATTGAACATAATGTCAATCCCACTATTGCTATTTTTTTACTAAACTTTTTCATAACTATTGTTTTTAATGTTTAAGAATACTCTAATATACAACAATTTTCTGAGAAAACCAAATTTATCTTTAAATAAATTTGTAAGTATTTATAATAAATAGTATATTTGTACAGATGAAACGTATTATTGTAACAGAAAAACAAATTAGGGGCGTAATTAGTTCCATTGTGAGTGAAAGTTCTAATATAAGGGGTTATATGTTCGACTGGGACGACAATATTCTATTCATGCCTACAAAGATACGCATGGAAAAGAAAGACGGTGAGAGGTGGATTCCCATCGAAGTTTCTACCGAAGAGTTCAGGGATATCAGACAAGATCCAAACTACAGATTATTAAACAACGACCCTGCTGAGGCATTTAAAAACTTCAGGGACGACAACAAATACATTGAGGACGTAAGATCGGCATTAGATAGTGAGAGTTACGGTCCAAGTTACGAAAAGTTCATCGAAGCAATAAAATATGCAAATCCATTTTCAATAATAACGGCAAGGGGACATTCTCCCAGTGCTCTCAGAAAGGGAACGTCAGAGTTGATATTCCATGCATTGAGTGATGAGGAGATAAAAGAACTTGCAACAAAGATTAAGGAGACATTAAAAATGGATGCCGACGAATATGCCGATAATATGGTTATCGATTATTATTTGGATGCTCAGAAATACAATCCCGTTTCTTCGGAGGAGTTCATCGATAGGATGAGAGGAAAAGAAGGGGGTGGTGACATCGACGCTTCTAACCCTGAGGTCGGAAAGAAGTTGGCGATAGAGGAGTTTGTTGACGGTGTTGTCCGTGAGGTTGAGAAAGCCATTAATAGGGGTGATAACATCGAAAACATAAGTTTCGGTTTCTCCGACGACGACAAAGGAAACATCGAGGTAGCTGAGAAGTTAATACAGGACACTTTAAACAAAAAATACCCTGACGTTAAGTTCGTCGTTTATGACACTGGCGATGCGGGGGACATTTTAAAAATCAAAAAGTACTAATCTCGTATTTTATATTCCCACAGTCGTAGATACGATATATTTTCCTTTCCATCATTATTTCTTTTTCAGTTTTGTTTTCATCGAATCCTTCTTTTATAAGGACATCTTTTCTGAAGTTGAATCTATGCATTCTTTTGTTTCTATTGATGTACCAGTAGTTTGGTTTCGTTTCTGATGTCTTATCAAACCCCAGTTTTTCATACATTGTCCCTGTGAACCATCTTTTATCACAATATGAGATGATGTGTTGTGGTTCATATGTGTTAACAAAATATTTAAACAGTTTCGATGCTCCTCCGATTATATTGGTGTTAAGGATATTGGCATAACGTATCAGCTCCCACGTTCCTTCTTTGTGTTTATTCCCTGTCACTCTTCTATTCTTCCCAAACGTCATCACTGCCACCAGTGTTTCTTTATAGTACAAACCTATCCTCACTGATGATCCACCGTTTCCTTGGATGTGATTATGATTAAAGAACTTTGCCGACACTTTGGAGTTTATCTCTTTGATGGTACATTTCCTTGCTCCGATTTTATTATTCAGTCCGAGGGTATTTCTTATTATCGATTTACAGATTTCTTTTTTCGTTGTCCATTCGTCTTCGAATATTTGTATGAGGTGATAATCTTGTTGTTTTGCCATTTCATGTTTGGTGATGTGGTATTTATCATCGACAAAGAGTTCTGAGTGCCATATCAGTCCGTTATATTCTATCCCTATCTTTTTTGTTGGGATGGTAATATCTATTTCTTTTGGTTTTATTATCGTTCTATCATTTTCTTTGTATGGTATATTAAGTTGTGATATGAATGTTTTAACTTCATTCTCTGAGTAACTGGTTTGTTTATCTACGGGGTTACAGTTTGTGCAGGGTTCAACATTAAGAAAGTCTCTGTTCCACAACACGCTTCTGTTGATGGTGTATTCATCATCACATTTATCACATTTAATTTTTATATCGTTTTTATTTATTGTCATTATGTTTAGGGTGGAGTATTTGTTGATGAATTTATCTCTTTTTGTCTTCTCAGACTTTTTTATTGATTTTTTCGTTAGGAAAGAGTATGGCACACCATATTTCTCAATCATTTTGTTTTTTATCTTATCTTTGACTGTTGATGCTTGTAATGGATAGTCGGTGCCATGTTTTTTTCTACACTTCTTTATGAGTTTATCGTGGAACTCTTTTACTTTCATGGGATTATCGACACCATATTTCTCTATTAATGTTTTTTGTGATTTATTTTTAAACTCTTCTGTTTCGGTATAGTAGTTGGTGCCATATTTCTTTTGTATTGTCATCTTTATCTTTTCCTGTCGTTTTGGAGATTCGTTGGCACATCTTTTAGAACAATATTCTCCGTATCCTTCAGTTATTGATCGTTTAAATGACAGATCTTTTTCGCATATTTCACATTTAGGTATATTTTTTTTATTTTTTATGAAGTGCCATATTTGTTGTTTAAATGGTAGTCTGTTAAGCTTGTATTTTTCTGAAAAAAGTATAATTTTTTCGTATATTTCGGGAAACTTATCTTGTAGTGATTTGGGCTTTGTTTTCCACCCTGATCTGTTGTCGGTGGTGAAGAAAACGTATAAATTTTTAAAATTTCCCATATTTTAGATATTTATAATAAAGATAATAAAAAATAACAATAAAAACAAAAAAATAAAGATATTATGGCAGATTTATTACTTGGGATGCCCTACACATATGAACCGAAAAGGAAGAATAGATTTATATTCAGGTTCCCCACAGAGTTGGGTATTGCAGAATGGTATGTTCAGAGCGCAGGGAGACCTAGTTTAGCACAAACTGAGGTGGAGATTCCTTTCCTTAACACAAAAACATGGGTCATTGGTAGATTCGAATGGAATACCATTGATGTAACGTTCAGAGATCCAATCGGTCCTTCAGCTTCACAAGCATTGATGGAATGGGTGAGATTACATTCTGAATCTGTAACTGGTAGACAAGGATATGCTGCTGGATACAAAAAAGTATGTTATTTGGAAATGTTAGATCCAACAGGAGTTGTTGTTGAGAAATGGGAACTTCAAGGAACAATGTTAACAAACGTTAACTTCGATTCATTGGACTATGGTGATGATGCATTAGCAACAATCACAGCGACATTGAGAATGGACAGATGTATCTTATTGTTCTAAGACAATAACCAATACATAAAGAAATACGACCTTCTATCAGAAATGGTAGAAGGTTTTTTATGCACATTTTTTATAATGTAATATTTATTTGCGTAATAATTATATTATATTAAGTAAAAAGTTTTAATTTATGGAAAATCAAGTAACTAGCGAACCTACGTTTGAAATACCGTTTGATGTTATAGAATTACCTTCAAAGGGGGTTTTATATCCAAATAATATTTCTCACTTAAAGGTTGAGTACTTAACTGCAACAGACGAGAACATATTAACTTCTCCAAATTTGTTGCAGAGTGGTAAGGTTATCGATTATCTTT
>Ga0098053_1000320_pt1 | contig 16755 bp, 23 predicted proteins | sample 15BtaG_FD_77068 | JGI IMG/M metagenome (GOLD analysis project Ga0098053, IMG submission 77068) | Marine viral communities from the Subarctic Pacific Ocean - 15B_ETSP_OMZ_AT15312_CsCl metaG | ecosystem: Environmental > Aquatic > Marine > Oceanic | place: Pacific Ocean | collected 2015-01-18 | reverse complement strand
TCAAGTGTATGTGGCGCACAGTTACTGCTATCTAGTCCTGATGAATCTAACATCTTCGTATAGATAAATGTTTCTTCTGTGGCACGTAAGCAATATGGAACTTTAACGATATATACTCTGTCCAAGAATGCTTCGTTGTTCTTGTTGTTTCTAAATGTTTCCCATTCACTCTCATTTGAGTGAGCAACTACGATACCATTAAATGGAATTGCTGAAATACCTTCAGTTCCCATATAGTTACCTTCTTGTGTTGCTGTTAATAATGGATGTAATACTTTGATTGGTGCTTTAAACATCTCTACGAATTCCATGACACCTTGATTACCACGACATAATGCACCCGAGAATGCGTATGAATCTGGGTCATTTTGTGAAAAGTATTCTAATTTACGAATATCAGTCTTACCAACTAGTGCTGATATATCTTGGTTGTTGTCATCACCTGGCTCGGTTTTCATAATAGCAATTTGCTTTAACTTAGATGGATACATCTTCACAACACTAAATTGTGTAATGTCGCCTTCAAATTCATCTAGTCGTTTAACTGCCCATGGTGACAATAAACCAGTAAGATATCGTGATGGAATACCAAATTCTTTTTTAGCATCTTTGCCGAATTCTTTAGGTTCAAACAATCCTAGTGGTGATTCAAATACTGGTGAAATTTCATCACCTGCTTTCAACACATAAACTGGATGTTTTTCCATTAATTCTTTAAGACGTTCTGCTAATGATGATTTACCACCACCAACTGGTCCTAGTAGATATAATACTTGTTTCTTTTCTTCAAGACCTTGAGCAGATTGTCTGAAATATGCAACCAATCTTTCGATTGCCTCTTCCATGCCATAAAAATCTGCAAATGCTGGATAAACTTTAATCGTGCGATTTAAAAAGATACGGCTTAATCGAGCATCCGTACTAGTATCAACTAAATCTGGTTTTCCAATCGCATCTAATAGTCTTTCAGCGGCCGATGCATAAACTAACTTATTTTTCTTACACAATTTAAGATAATCAGTAAGTGACATCTCCTCGTGTTCTTTGTTAGCATATGATTTTTCAAAATTTTTAATTAAACCCATTTTAAATCCTCTCTCATTAATTAATAATATTTATTAAAATATTGTCTTATATACAGTAGTTATATAATTTTACTGTTAGAAGATGAATAGAACATCTTTCCTATATTTCCATTAAATGAATAATGGCCTATATGGTCTAGTTTTACTAATGGATCTAACCATATATCACCACCCAGTTTTTGCCATCTTCGACAAAAAGCATAATCTTCACTAAGATATCTCTTTGTATCTTCTTCGTGCATACAATCAAAAAACAAATATGTCCACTTTGAAAATTCTTCTTCAAGATGCAAATCATTATTGAAATACAATTCTGGATAACTTTCTATCATTTTTTCAATAACACTTCGTTTAATAAGCATAAATCCAGTACCAGCATCTTTAAGTTTTATTAATCCATCTTCAATTTGTAAATTGCGTGTATCTGTTTCTTCATTATATCCCCAAGCAGGATTCATTGCGTAATTTGCCGCAGTATCTTTGATTGAGCCTTCATCTAATCCTCTATTGACCGCATCTTTTATAGATGTCCAGTCTAATTCTTTTTTTGGATATGCTCCAACTATGACATCCTTATCATGTTGTAACATATGTAATATATCTACTGCATCAAAATTTATATCAGCATCAATAAACATCATGTGGGTTGCTTCTGGATTAGACATAAAATATGCCACCATATGACATCTTGCTCTAGAAACTAAACTCTCATTTGCTGATGTTGTTAATGTATACGGAATTTGATATTTCGTAAACATCATATGACCCTTTGTCCATGACCTAAAATATGGTTCAGAAATTTGACCTGCGTAACATGGTGTACAATAATGAACGTGAGTCTTTTTGATGAAATCTAAATCTATTTCTTTTCTGAATTTAGATAAATTATCTACTATTGATTCCATTACTTTTGCTGACTCAATGTATTTTTCTTATTTTTTTGGTCTTTTATCCAGGCTTTTGCATGACGATTTTTAGGTGGTCTATTTACAAAAGCATCAATGTTCTTTGTAACTACCTTAAAATTTTCTGCTCTATCTGGATCTTCAAGACTGCCACTGTTATCAACAACTTGAAATTTATCTGCACCAAATAATTGTTGAAATTTCATCATATTATCTTGAACTGCTCTCCACATTTTTTCAACTTCTACGGATTTAAGAGTTCTCCCCGGTCTGTCTATGTTTCTTTGTTGTGCTATATCTAAACTTGTATTAACGAATAACATCATACAGGAATAACCCATCTGAACTAATTTCTCTTTAGCCTGTGTTATTTTGTTTAAATCTCTTCCAGTACCATCTATAATTAATCCCAATCTACCGTCAAGATACATTTGTTCTTTTTTTGTAGTTAGTTCTTTTGCTTTATTTCGAATTTCTTGGCCTTTATCACTATAAATTACATCTGGATCTTCATAATTCAAACCTAATTTATCCATTTTATATTCAAATATGTCATCTGAATTTACTATTTTTAAACCAGTTCCTTTTAATAAATTTGATGTTGCAACATAACTCTTACCCGAACCAGGCCCACCAGCCAGAAATACCGCTTTAAAGATATGCGGATCATATACTCCTTCTTCAATTGATTTTATGATTTCGTTGACCTTCACGATAAGTCTCCCAATAGATTATAACTATAATTTATAGTATTTATCAGGCTTTGTTGGTTGTTTAACATATATTATAGTATAACATTATTAGACTTGAGTGTCAATACTATTTTATTTAAATTATTTACGTAAAGTCAGATACATCAGAAGTTGTACCCACTGCCGCCGAACCTGTACAGCCTCGTTTGTTATTTATTCCTTTACTGATGCTTTCCCAGGCTGTTTTGGTTTCGTTTAGATTATTAATAGCGGCATTATATTTACGTTGTAAATCTGGATTTACTGTTTTATTCCAACGTTCTTTCACTTTATCTTCTGAGTATTGGTCAATATTACCATCTTTGGTTTGATATCTAAAATTTCTATTGAAATTCCTGCTTAGTAGTTTCTTCACCACTCTCCTATTTCTGCTCAATTCAGTGTGTAACTCTAAAAATCTATTCCTTAATGGTTTCTTCTCGCCTTCAAAAATTCCACATACATACTTTATCCATAAATTCTTTGCCAGAGTGCCTGACGATTGTAAGTACGCCTTTTGTTTAGGTATCCATTCAGATTTTGCGTCTGTAAATACAGCGGCAGTAATAGGTAAATCTATAAAACTTCCGTCTTTTTGTGGTATCTTGAAATTATTGTTACGAAATTTGGTCTCTTCGGCGACGGTCATCTCACCGTTCTTAAATTTTTTATAATCTTTATAAGCAGTGCCACTAACATATTGACCATTAATCTTATAACTACTCCAATTAGGATATATACTAGTATGAAGTGATGCATAATTTGATTCAGAATCTGATTCGGAATCAGATTCAGTATCATTTGGAATATAGACATTTGCCTCTTCGGTAAGTGGTGATTGAGGAACTCCAGGCTTAAGTTTTGCTTCATCACGTGAGTATTTCATTTCTCTTTTTACTTCTTCTGCGTTTGCTCTTTCATCTACAATCGTTCCTACTATATGAGGTGGTCCTGCTGCCGGTTGGTTTAATTGTGTAACAGCATCTTTCATAGCAGGTGATCCTGTATTCATTAATACTGCTTTTTTACAAGGATCTGCTGCCGCTCCTCCGATAAGTAGTGCTAATGCCTTGCTTATAAGTTGGGCTGCCATGTTGGCTAAAGCCGCAATTTCATTTGCGATTACTGACGTTATATCACCAATTGCGTTTATTAATGGTGACACTAAACTAATAATACCACCTAATGCTTTTATTCCAACACCAATAATCGCACTTATTACATCTCCTACAATACTACCTGCGCCTGCAATTGCGGCTATGATACTTTGTATTAAAGATGTTATACCTGAATTATTCAGTAATGAACTTATATCACCAACTGCGCCATCGATAAAATCTAAAGTGCCGTCATAAACACCGCCTAATATTCCCATTAACTGATTAAAAAATGAACAAGGATCTCCTTTTTCGCCAAATTGTTCGTTCATTGATGATAAAGAACTTGCATCTTCCATTGTTTGTGGTATATTAGCAGTTTGATTATTTGTATGATTTATCAAAGATGTATACATTGTGTTTCCCAATGCCATTAATCCTAGAATCTTTAGAAATTTTTCTAAATCTATTCCAGTTTGCGATAGCACTCCTGCGAATATTAAGGCTTTGTCCGCAGAGCCAAATCCAGAAAATGCACTATTTAAGCCTGTTACTCCATGAATGGGACTAGTAACACCAGATGATGAACCCAAAGTATTAAATAATGAATTTCCGTATGCTCCTCGTGCCGCATATGGATTGGTGAAATTATTAGCATCTATTTCGTTTGCTATAGAATTAAGTGCCGCTTGTCTATTATATTGTTGTTGTCTTGCTTCTAATTGCGCCATTTGAAGTGGCGTCAAGTTTGATGCCGCAATAGCCTCAGAATATAGTTTTGGAGTTAAATTTGTACCATCAAATGTTAATGAACCGCCACCATTCGCAACAAATAACTGATATAGTCTTTCGATTTCTGCTTCACTAGCCATTGATTATCACCTTACTTGAGCCTGCTATAACTTTTACACCACATGAATGAGTATCTCCCACTCTACCAGCAGGTCTATTGTTTATTAAAACATTATGAGAACCTTGCACTAATGGAGTAACATGCGGAACACATGTTTCTGGATCACCTTGTGGTATTCCATGTGGGAATGTTTTATCACTTACACGATATGCAAGTTTGTTTTCGATAATTACATTCTCACTTCCCATACCACACTGTTCAAGCCCACAAGGGGAATGTGCAGAAATAGGGTCAGTTGTTCTAGCGGCTTGTGGCATTATTGTAAAATTTTTCCGTTTTCTGGAGTTATAATAGTAGTTGTTGCTTGAATATACGCATCTGTTGTTTGATTGTTTGTTCCCAACACAGCAATAACTTTATCTGTCTTAAATTGAACACTTTTCTCACTATCACCTGTAACCGTAAACGGTTGAAACGCCGCCCCTTGTGGTCCAACAGCAATAGTTAGTGGTTTAGCAATAACAGTATAATCTTCATCTTCTGACACGAATTTTCCTAATACTTCTTGTCCTGTTTGTAGATATAGAGTTATTATATCACCCACTTTATATGTATTTTCTTTTAGCATTTTTTTACCTGTTGTTATTATATGTATTTATTTATGCTTAAACTACACACTTAATTATTTTGAATTTGTGATTTTTCGTAACTGAACAGTTACATTGTCCAACGTTTTACAGTATATGATATTTCAGTAGTAAAGTTTGCGTCTTGTGTGTAAGTAATATTCATAGGAATAACAGCAAGTTCGACAGTTCCGTTTCCTGTGCCAACTCCTGTTGCTGTGAATACAGTACCAACATTGCTGTCAGCCGCTCCAATCAAAGTAAAGTCTGTATTACCTGGTGTTACTATTTTATATTTAACATCTACTAGAATATTAAACCCGGCTATTCTTAATGCGTTATCTATCTCTGAAGCAAAAACAATATTAGAAAATTCATCTGCTTCAGCGGTTCCATCACCGTCATCTTGCCAAATTTCTGTATTATCGTCTGTAAGTTTAACCAATCCTGTTAGTGGAGGGGTTGTAGCATGGCCATTGATAATTCTAATTGTGCCAACACGAACAAATGTATTTGTAGCATCTGTTTGTTTTAATGAATAATCAATAAAAAATGAAGTGGAGTCTGATGCCGCATATTTTAGAAATGTGCCTTCTGTGGTGTCATTGGCGTTTAATTCTTTCTTAAATAAATCAGAACGTAAGCCAGTTGCTGCCGCATGTGATTCTAAATGTATATTAGCATACAATTGACTAAAACTCTTTTCAGTAAGAACTTCTGTGTTTGTTCTTGCTCTACCGAATATTTCTACATTAAATCCACCGTTAGTTTCCATATCAGTAAGAAGTGCAGGGACATCAGAAATATTTTTGATTACCAAGTCTTCATCTATTTCTAGTCCTTGTTCTGCTGTGTATGAGTTTAGATACGTCTGAATAACTGCGTGAGCATTTGCAAACGGGTCAAATACAATTTCATCACTTGAATCTGCAGTACCAACAAATAGTTGATTCGTGTCAGTAGTATAACCCAATTCGCCAGCATCTAAAGTATCTGCTGTTATCTCATTGCGTAAACCACGTCTTAATAAAATTTTTACATTTGTTGCCATTTTAAACTCCCATTATTACATGTATTTATCAAAATACTGCTGGACCTTACCAGCCCACATTATGGCGTAACGTTGATATTCGTCCTCTTCAACAACAAATTCTTGATAGTTTCCCATATTGTCTGCTTCTTCATCCCAACCAATCATCATTATAACAATTGTTTTGATATCAGTGCCATAAATTTTATTATGGGCTTCGGCATATGCGGCACCTTGTAAGAAGTAATCATCAATCCATTCTCGTCTTTTTGGTTTACGAGTTGTCTTAAAATCAATGATTGCAGGTTTACCTTTCCATACGCCAACACAATCAGTTGTGCCTGCGTACAATTCGGGATAATATAACGGAACTTCTGTTCCCCATACTTCGTCTAAATTTGATAAACCTTGCTCAATGACAATCTCTGCTAACTCTCTTGCCATCTGATGAATAAGATTTGAACCATTCGGTCTATCTTCTTCTAAGATATGTTTTTCTAAATGTAAGTGAACTTGTGTTCCGATGCCAACAGCAAGTCGCATAATTCTGTCTGCTTCTTCATTTCCGACACGTTTGCGCCATTCATATATAGCAGTCTTATCTTTTAATGCGTCAAGTAAGGTGGTAACACTCGGCAAAGGCTGTCCGTCGGGCGTTTGATAATGCCGACTGCCTTTAATGTTTACTCGTTCTAGGGGATTATAGGTAAATTTTTCTTTAAGCATAGCATTAGTATACTATACTTCGACACGGAAATCAAGTGAATTATAGATTTTCTTTGACTTCTGCTATTAATTTTGCTTTAGTATGTCTACGGTCTAATTGAATACCGAGATTTTCTTCAGCCCATTCATCAATTTGCTTTTTAGTCATTGATTCGAAATCTACTTCTGGTAATTCTGTAGTCTGTTCGACTGTTTGGACTGTCTCGCCTGTTGCTATTGTTACAATCTCACTTGTTGCGATTGCATCATCTAACTCTTTTTCATTGTTTTTAGCAACTCGATTCATAAATTCACGATGTCTTTTAGCATCTTGAACTTCTTTTCTAATTTCTCTCTTTTCTGGAGAAAGTTTTGCTAATGGATCTTCGCCTTTTTTCATACTATCCACAAGTTTTTTCATTTCTTCTTTAGAGATAACGTTTTGTTCGCCTTTAACTATTAATGCCATTATTTTTTCACCTTCTTTTTTGCTGTTTTAACTGCTAATTTATGGACTGAATCTTTTTCAGCCTTGTCACTTTTATTATATTTGTTTTTTAATTCTATTGTGTCTACTGTGACTTTTGATATGTATTTACTATTTGATAATAAATCAACTATAGACTCTGCATCTACTGTATAGCCCATTCTTCCTAACTCACGAACCATCATGTCCATAGACACAGAAGGAATTTCATTTGCTTTTAAGGAAATAAGATAAGCATTGATGTCACCCATTAACTGTGCATCATAATTTGCCTTCTCTTGTAAGAGTAGACTGATTTTCATGTTAGGCTCTTTCTTCTCTGCCTAACGGATTATCCTCTTCACCTGATGCTGATTCATCACCGCCAATATCTGCTGTGAGGTCATCTTCTAGGTCTGCACCCATATCGCCACCAAGTTCAACATCACTCATATCATCAGCAACCTTTTCGCCTGATAATACCAGTGTTGCGTCTGCTACTGCATCTTTGGCAGAACGTGCTTGTCCTAATAGACCATTAATCGCATCATCAACTGAATCCTTAAACGTTGCCGCTTGGTCTGGACCATGTGAGTATGCCATTTCATCTGCTAGTGGACCAATTTGGTCGTTTTGAATTTTGCCTAGTTTCTCAATTACGTCTTGTAATTCATCAACAATACCTCTGGCAGCCATCGTGATTTCTGCTTCTGCGGCATCGACTTCAAGTAGAGAGTTTAACTCTTCCATCAAAGATTTTTCTAATTTAGTTTTTTTCATTTTATTTCCTTAATTATAATATATTACATTCCGTAGTATTCTGTATTTTTATCCCATTCAGAATGTATGTCTTCTAGTTTTTGCTTAATTCCCATTAAGCCGCCAACGCCTGCTTTGTCGCCATTATTAAAAAATTTGGCACTGTTTTCGCCTCTATATTGTATTGCATTGTCCAGTTCATCTATGGCACCTTCAATACGACCTATAACAACAGCCAATTGAGAGTCATTTTTCCATCGATAATGTTCAGGACCTTTTTCTGCATCTGCTGTTCGTTTATACATTTCATCATCTTCTTTGACTGATTCTTTGCTTTCTGAAACAGCATCCATATATTCACCAACTGCATCAGACTTTTTAAGTAAATATTCTATTTCACTTATTGGCTCTGAACTTTCGTGATAAATCCATTCAGCAACCTTGTTGATTAATTCTTCATCATCATCTTCTGTTACTTTTTCTTTAATTGATTCCGAAACACCCAAATGTTCTTCAGCATATGCTTTTACATCTTCTGGATTTCCATGAAATGAAACTTTATATCCACCCCACGGTGAAGTTATTAATTTACCATTGTCATCTCTATGTATTTGCTTTCTTAAGTTAAATTTCTTATGTTCGTGAGGTATACCTTCGGGTTGATAATTTGATACAGTAATAGTTGTTCCATCATCACTATATTTTTCTCCAGTTGGAGAATCGTCATAATTATCATCTTCTTTTAAAGGCTTATCGTGTGCTTTTAACAATGCTGTAATTGTCTCAATCATTAACATATTTTCAATATACTTTTTACTCATATAATGATGATTTTTCAACTCTTGTTGCTCAACCTCAAGTGATTTTTTTGCTTCTTGGAGCGTATCTATATCACCTTCGACTTCATAGCCAAAGTTTTTCTTCATATATTCATTCATTCGTGAAGATACGTGAACTTCATTCGAATTAAAGAAACTTGATGTATTTAAATTCATATTAATTATCCCAATTGATGCGTATTACATGTATTTATCTTTTTTGTGTTAATACACGAATTTATTTAGCACACATTCGTATATTATTAAGATAATTAAAGAATTATTTCTTCGTAAAGTTTTGCTATTCTTCGTTTGGCTTTGCCAGCCTCACTTTTTGCTTGGGAAAATTTTGCTTGGGCAATATCCATTCTGCCCTCGTTCATTGCTTTTTTGGCAACTTGATATGAATGCTTATGTTGAAGTGCTCCAGTATAATGACGTTCAAATTTTTCATTTATTGTAATTATATCAGTAATTTCTGAAGAATTAATTGGTTTACCTTCATTAAGATGATTAGCAATACAACAAACTGTCTCATATAATTGAATATCTTGAAATAATATAGAATCACTACGACTATCAAGTATATTGTATCTATCTTCGTCATTTTTTTCTACTGAAAATGCACCAACTTTGACGCCTTTTTCAGTTTTAGTAGATTCTGTGATTGTTTTCTTGACTTTATATGCTACGCTGGTTGTTGCCTCATTAAAACCTTTCATAATTTTTGACATTGCGTCAATATCCGAACGTTTTACGCCTGGCGTAACGTCTATGTGTGATTTATCACTCTGTGGGGAAGATGTTTCTTCTAATTTAACTTTTTCGCCATTCATGACCTTCATTAGATTAGTCATTAAATTGACATCTGCTTTGCTTGGTACTGACATTTTAGAACTCCTACTAGTTGTTAAACAGTTTTATACCCTCGTAGTGTAGGAACTAACACACCTTTATGTGTTAATTTCTCTGCCAGGACTGTTTCTCTACCTGACAACTGCGATTCGTTTACATAATCTCCCTCGGAGAAGTATTTGTTAATCAAATCTTCTTCTTCCTCTGTAATCATTACATATAACCCACCTAATATTTCTTTTAATCTCATTGTTGCTCTTGCTGTGCTTTTTGTTGTGCTGTTCTTAATCTATTAAGTAAATTTCTAAACTGTATTCTAGTATCTTGGCTGCCGGCAAGAGCATCTAAGTTAGCGGCTTGATATGCCATTGCTTGTCGCTGAATTGGCGTCAATGGTCTGCCTTGTTCTGCTTTGTCCATTGCGTCTGCCGCCTGAGCCGCTGTTGCGCCGCCTAAATTATCTCTACCGAGTCTTTGCATTGCTTGAATTCTTGCTGTTTTTATTTTGCCTAATGTGGATGCATCTACTGAACCTGTTGTTCCTGTTGGTTCTTCTTCTGGTTCATCTACATATGCGTCTCCGCCTTCTTCATCTGGGCCTTGTGACCCTGTGCTGTAGGCTTCAGATAGTTCTTTCCACTCTTCATGTGATAAGTAAATGTCTGTGTCTGGGTCATAATAACTTCCCTCTTTCGGGTCATAGTACACCACTTTGCCTGATTTTGTCATAATTGGACCTTCTAGTCCATCACGTTCTTGATATTTTTCTGTATCAATTCGTGGCAACGTATGTTTACGAGTATGTGCTTTTGCTATGTCTGATGAATCTGAATAAAAATGAAAATCATTAATATCGGCATTTTTTGCTGTTGCTAATGTGTCTGCCATAGAACTTTCATCAATCCATGCTTTTACGTCATCATTAACTCGCCCCATAGCCCAATCTAAAGTCTTTCCGCCATCGTGATAATCTTCATCAGAAGTCAATTCACTATACATAAAATCATGTAATTCGTCTTCAGAGGCAAAATAATCTGTAATTTGAGAATTTGCTAAGTCGGCAAGTCTGTCAGCAACATCAGTTCTATCTTCTAATATTTTTGATTCATCAATGTCATCAATAGGACTTTTCCAATTAGGGTCTCTTGCTGGCCATCCCATGATACGTTCAATCTCATCTTTGTCTTGGGTTTTTAGTGCTGTCATTACATTAATATAATCAGAAAATGTCAATGTTTTCAGTCGTTTTTTAACAATCTCGACTGAAATATCCATAAGTGTAGCAATATCTTGAATTCTATCTTCATAGCCCTCTACAAACATTGTTTTTTCTATTTTATTCTTTAATGACACTGTATTCTCCGTTATCTTCTATTTAGAGTTTTTAATCTCTTACTCGCTGGATTCATTCTTTTTGTCATCTTTGCTTTACGTTTCATTCTTGCACCCATTTTTGCTTTTGTTCTTGCTAATGTGAAACGTTTCTTCATATTAACAGGTTTAAAACATGCCGCTGGTGTTGATACTGTCTTACCTTTTAGTCTTCCTGATCCACATCTATATTTACGAACAATTGACCTTCCTTTTCTAGCATATACTAATTTTGCTTCGTATATCTCTTCGGAAATCTCTTCAAATAGCATTTTAGTTCTCTTATATAAGTTTAAACATCTGTGCAAATAAGGCAATCAACATAGTAGAAAACAAAGTTGATGCTGTCCATATCACCAATTTTCTTATTTCCGTAAAACCTTCTTTTGTTTCTTTTGCGTTCTTTTCTATCATTCCTTCTAGATTAGTCAATGCTCTATTAAAATGATGATATCTCTCATAGCATACTGCTACGTGAGTTTCCAAACTCTCCGCTTCTAGGTGTGCTAATTTTGGTTCTTTATCAGCCATGATAGAATCTCCCCGAATATAATTAATTTCTAATTGTATTTATCTTCTTTAGTATTTTATTTATCTTCAAGCAAAACTAAAAAAGAGGACAATTTGTCCTCTTTTTAATTAAATTAATTTATTGTTTATTATCTGTCAAATGGTCTACCTAGTTCACCTCTTTTTGTACTATAAGTCGTTTGTCCTAGCCTTCTACCTAATGCTCTTGCACCCTTACTAAGACCAATATATGCGCCAATTGCCGCACCTGCTTTCACTATTGGCTTATTCCACATCTTTTTCTTATCATCTTTTTTGTCGTCAACCATATAATTGCCACGTTTTTGTAATTTTAGAAGTGCTGGAAATATTTCTGCAAGTCTTGCCTTTCTACGGAACCATTGAACTAGTCGTGTTACTACCAATGCTCTCTGATTTTGACTTAAATTGTCCCAATCTCCAACTAGTCTACGAACTGATTTTAACATACCGTCTTGGACATTAAGATTTCTCTGATAACGTAACAAATATCTTTGTTCAAATGATGTATCACTTCTATTATTAGAATAATGAAGTAAAAATCTTAAAATATCGGCTTTCTGTAACGAAAGTCTTTCTTTTGCTATCTCATCTTTTTCATCATCGCCAATATCATTGTCTTTACCCATTAATCTATTAAGAGCCATGTACATATCAGTTCCATTTGTTCTGAAATAGTCAAAATTTCTAAAAATCATAGTGCGTTTTGCTACATCAGATGCCAACGGGGCAAAGTCATAGTCTTTATTAAATATATTCAATACAAGAAAGTGAACAAAAACTAAATCAGCCGCATCATTTATATTAACGTCATTCGCCATCTTTTTAGTTCTAAATAATCTACTTTCAGATAAAGTATTTACAAGTTTTAATTCACTCATTTATTTTTCTTCCCATTTCTTCTAACATTTTCGCATTTTCAAAAGTTTTATCACTTGCATATACAGTGAAATATCCTGGTATAAATGCATGTATCGTTAACGCAAATGCCATTTTTAAACATTTTATCATAAACTTACTAGCAAAGATAAAATGTTCCCAATAAGTCATATTAACGTCATCAAGGTGTTTTTTTGACTCCTTAATAATCATAATATTTCTCTCCCCCAAATATCTTATCTTATTGTATTTATCTTACTTTACTTTACTGCGCCGCTAGTAACACGTTTGCTGTTTGGATGTCTCTTTGCTACAAATGTTGAATGCGACATATCTTTTTTAATTGGTTTTTGCCCTCTTTTCCTTGGTTGGCAGTGTGGTATTTGTCTTTTTCCCATTGTCTTGTTATTAGTTAAAATTATCTCTCTGTGTTCATATTAGCCGCTGTAAATCCTGCTCTGTTTACAAGTTTCACGTCTTTATCTATTACGTAGCCTTCTCCACCTCTTTCACCATTTGTACTGGCTTCGATATCTGCTGGTTGAGAATCTAACGTTTTAATAATCTTATTCTTTGTAGTCATAACCCCTTTGATGAAACCGAATATTGCTTCAAATCCATCACTATTTTCTTGAACCCATTGAACTACTCGTTCTTTTTTAGGTCCACTTAGTTTTGATGAGTTTACCCATTCACTGAAATTCTTTCCTAGTTTATCTAGGTTGCCTGCTTTCACACTATTATTAATATAAGTGTAAAGAATATTTCTAAAGTCTGCCATTTTTAATTCGGCTGGGACTGCCAATAATTTATCAATTGAATTAGCATTAGATTTTAAATAACTTTCTAATCTGTCTACTTCTGGTAAGTCAACGCCTGGAGATTGAGTAACATATACTGGAGGCATAATCCATGTTTTGCCTGCTCTAAGTTGTCCCATATCTACGTTGCTTTTATTTCCGTCTAATCCAATTACTACATGAACTACAATACCGACATCAAAATTAATTATCTTTTGACCAATGTCACTTTTAGCATCCACTGAATATGTTGTTGTGTTTGGCTTGAATATAAGTCTGCCGTCTTTTTCTTGTGGAGTTGAGAACCATAACAAGTCACCATGTAAGTATCCTCTGAAATCTTCAGGTATAACACTTTCTACTGTGTTCCATATACCTTTCATCTTTGATGCGAAATCTCGTCTGCTATCATCAATTTCACCTTTGGCTCTATTTAGAAACATTTTCTCTAAGTCATCGCCGTTTGTAACTCTGCCATCATATCCTTTTGCAGTAAATCCACTTTTATCTGTAAGAACGAATTCACCCTTTTCATTGCGACCAAAGATAACGGCTGGTGAGCCATCCCATTTGATACTGATTGATTTTGGAGAAGTTTCTACTTGATGTAGTTTTGCGATTGCTTTTTGGCCACCGACTGAACCATCCCAGATAATCAAGTCTTCTAAATGTTGAATTCTTGCACCCTCTTCTTTAAGGGCTTTATCCAGAAGTTTCTTCATCTTCAGATGGAAGCCGATTTGTTTATTACGAGGTTTTCTTGGTCCTCTAAATCTTCTTTCACGGCCTTTGCCTAATATTATTTCTCTGACTTTCATATTATTCCTTGCCGTATGGTGATTCACCTGTCAATCTCGGACGAGCAAACCATAACTTGAACCAATCATCTGTTCCTGGCTCTATTTTATGCTTCTTTTGATACTTAGACTTTTCAGTTCCAATATAGGAAATATTCTCCTGCTGAGTTTCCTCAGGTTGATAGGGCTTATAAATTCCTGATAGAACTTTTAATTCTTTAAGTTGTTGGTCAAGAGTCATTTTTTCGCTTCGCATGAGTTATTCCACGTTTGAATTTTCTCATGTCGCCCGTGCGAATGCTGTTAACAAGCCGCTTGGTTAAATCCACAGCAACAGATTCATCAAATTCACGATTTATGAACTCAATTAAATTTATTGCACCAGTAATTATATGTTCGCCTTTTTGTTCGACAAATCTTTCTGGCTCATTTTTAGAAATCGCCATCGAATTTAATTCTTCAAACAGACTTCTACGTGGTTTCTTAGTCATAAGATAATTCTCCTTATCAGTATTTATCAATTATCACTGAATGGGCTAGATTTTTTTGACTTTACCATAGCACGTAAATTTTTTGCTGATTCTGTTTTTTCTGGAGGAATTGCAGACGGATTGTCTGTAACTATTGTTTTTCTCTTTAATATATCTGTGACTGTAGTTGCGTCTTGGTTGCCAACTGCTAAATCATCATCACTCAAGTCTGAATCACTAATTCTAAGACTATCTCTGTCAAATACTAGATTTATTTTAGAACCAACACCACTTGAACTTCTTGTTTTTAGTAGTTGGAGTTGATATTGACCACGTTCTCTCATGGCATTACTCGTAAAAATACCGATAACATTATCGGCAGTTTGAATTTTAGATATACCACCAGCAATATGAGAGTGGTCAAACTCGATTTCTTCTACTGCTGAACGATTTAATTGTGAGGCTGTAACCGCAACTAGTTCTGATTCCATTGCAAAGTTACGAATTTCTTCTGTGACATATTTGTCTTTAATGAATAAGTCGCCTGGATTAACTTTCTTAGTAGCAGGCATTAACAAATCTAAGTAGTCAATACACACACAATCAATTGTTTTGCCTGTGACAATTTGAAGTTCTTTTAGATATGCCCGAACATCATTAATCGTTGAACCAGATGACATATATTTAATTCTAAGCATTCCAGATTTCTTACCAACTGTTCTAACTTGTAATTCAACATCATCAAGTTCTTTAAAAATGCGTCTGGTACTGCGGTCAGTTACCATTGCGTCAATACGCATTGCCGATAACTCTTCCGATAATTCTAAAGTAACATAGACAATATTCATGCCTATTTCTGCCCAATTCAAACTCATGTTCTGCATAAACAAAGATTTACCTGCGCCTGAACCACCAGCAAAGATAGTTACTTCGCCTCGATTGATTCCGCCGTAAAGTTTATCATCTAAATCTTTCCATCCAGTAGTGATTTGTCCATTATTATCTTTTAATTTCTCAAGTCTTTTTCTTGGGTCATGAAAATAATCTGTACCCAAAGACCTTGTTAATCCAATCTGAACTGCATCTTTGATGGTTGTTTCTACTTCGCCGTATTTTCCTTCTTCAAGCAAATCAGCACTATTAACGATTGCTCGTTCAATTGCTTTGTGTCTACAGAATGTTTCGAACTCATCAATAAACCAATCATTATGTTGCTCTACATTATCTAATAATTCTATATCTTGGCCTGTTTCTGCTTTTATCATTTCAACTGTAGGCAGAGTAGAATAATCCTCACTATACTCAATAAGAAATTTTACAATATCACGAATAGGTCTGTCAAAATGTCGTTCATCAACAATTCCCATTATTCGTGTGAATAATTGAGGATCGGTTAACATAAACTGAACAAACAGTTCCTGCAAGTCTGATGAATAATTTTTGACTTCTGACATTTATTTACCTAGGGTTATTACTATATTATACAAAATTTATTACCGTTTGTCAACATTAATATGTTTCAATTAATTTATCAGCAATTCCGTGTTTAATTGCTTCTTCTGGTGTCAACCAATGGTCTGTTTTTGGTGCTAACATATGTTTACGAATGTAGTTTTCTTTCTTTCCTGTACATTTAATATAATGTTCAAGAAGTTTTAGATTTGTCCATTCTATATGAGATTGGGCATCTATTATATCGTGATACTGACCACGTGTTGAACCACTGAATTCATGTGACATAACTGCTGTATTTTGTGTTAGATAACGATGTCCTTTCTTACCAGCCATCATAAGCATTACACCACATGATGCAATTGAGCCCATTCCGTATGTATGAACGGGAATTCGTGACTGCTTTACAACATCAATTAAATGCATACAACTATCTACAAATCCACCAGGACTATTAATATATAAATGAATAATCTTTGGAGCCTCTTTTTCTGGCATTAAATTATA
>Ga0098053_1000319_pt1 | contig 16769 bp, 22 predicted proteins | sample 15BtaG_FD_77068 | JGI IMG/M metagenome (GOLD analysis project Ga0098053, IMG submission 77068) | Marine viral communities from the Subarctic Pacific Ocean - 15B_ETSP_OMZ_AT15312_CsCl metaG | ecosystem: Environmental > Aquatic > Marine > Oceanic | place: Pacific Ocean | collected 2015-01-18 | reverse complement strand
ATTCCCAGTAATGGTATACTACTCTTATGACTTCTCACTGAAGAATTACATTCAGGTGAATGGGAGGATACTAAGAGCTAATAAATTAAAGAAGAACGTTTATATATCCCTCGTCGTCAAGGGAGGGATCGACGAGGATGTATATAAATGTATACAATCTAAGAAAGATTTTGATTTAGCGATATATGATAATCCAGAAAAACAACAAGAGATAAAGTGTAAAGAAAGAGTGAAAAAAGAGGAAGATAAATGGCTATCAAATCAAATCTTTGAAGCTGAACAAATAAGGAAAAAATATGATAAATAAAAAAACAATAAGATATGCTCCACCCAGAACTGAGTACAAAAACCTAGAAGAAGCTATCGAATTATTAAAAACAAGGAATAAATTGTTAAAGAAGAATGGTAATAAGTTTCTTGAGAGGTGGGTTATTTCATTACCATTGAAATAATATATGATAAAAGATGAAGCTACATTCCATACTACAGCTATGCGATGGTTGAAACACCACCTGCACTATTTTCCTAAGTCTTTTCTCATTGAGAGCAAGGTCGTAAGGAGGGGGAAGAAATCATTCCCTTATTCTGAATTATCAGAAAAAGAGGAGCGATTGCTTCTACGGTCTTGCTCGACTGGGATTATCCATACTCACTCAGACCTAGGGGGACTTGGAACACTGTGCGATGCTAGTGTAATATCTGGTAATGGGTTTATATTTATGAAATGGGTACGACCACGCAACAAAGAGTTCTTTGTATTTGAAATCAAGAAGTTTATAAAACACCGCAATAACTCTAAAAGAAAAAGCCTCACAGAGGATGAAGCTAGAGAGATTGCGTATTTAATTGAGAAACATGTATGAACGAACAATACTTTAAAATGATATGCGAGGAGACGAATGTTAAGGAGACTAGTATTAAAATTGCTGACACAGAGAAAGGTGAAATATACCTTACATACGTCCTGAAAGATAATCACTTTTACTGGACTCTGGATGGCGACTTTATATACAGTAAAAAACTAGAAGCTATAACTAATAAAGTAATAGATAAACTATTATGTACGACGAAATAAACAAAGCAAAACAATACAACCAATGTCCTTCAGGTGTCGAGTGTAAGGATATAGCACAACATTATTCCTGGTGTCTAGGAAATGTGATTAAATACATCTGGAGAGCGAAACATAAAGGCACAGAGATAAAAGATCTAGAAAAAGCACAGTTTTACTTATATGAGGAGATATGTCGGTTAAAATCAGAAAGAGCTAATCCTAGCGAAAGAAACGAAGCCACACAGTCCCCTGTAATCGATTTAAAAAAGAAACCTGATAGAGGCTTCATCTCTGTCGGTAAAAATTGTAGCGTAACTTGGTAAATATATGGAATACATATTTGTAGGATTAATAATGTACCTCGGATACTTATTCGGGATAGATGAAGGTAAAAAAAGGAGGGGATAACCCCTCTCTTTTTTAATCCTTAAATCCGAATAGTCCTAGAAATATTAAGATGATTGCTAATAATTGCATATGTTTTTATTTTACTACTCCAGACTTCCCTCCTTTGTATGGTGGAGCAAATATAGTTTTTGGTTCTTCTAATAAGAGAATAGCTTCTTGTAATGGCTTGACTTGCTCAGGCTTCTTTCCTCCCACCTTATCAAGTAAGTCTATAATGCCTTGCTTTAATTTTTTAGATGTCACTATCTCTTTACCTACTTTCCAAGTACCTCCTCCTATCATAGCAGCTATTGCCATAGGTGATGACAGTATACCTGTTATACTTCCAGCTGTCAAGCCACCTGCCAAAAGCATTGTTCCAGTCAATCCTCCAGTGAGATTTTTGATTGCTCTTTGTAGTCCGTTAGTGTCTAGGTCAGCTAAAGTGTTCTTAGAGATATTCTTTTTTGCTGTGAACATGTCCCTCATATCAGAAAGCTCTTTCTTCACATTCTTGCCCAAAACACTCTCTGGTGCTTTACGATGAATGAAATTATTAACTGCATTCCTTACATCGAAGATAGCGTTTGCTCTAGTATTGTCTCCGCCCAATTTATCAAACAAATTAGGGAATTTAGTTTTAACAACTTGGTCTAATTCCCTCCTGGCATCTAGCAGTCCATTTAAATCATTTGGTTTCTTCTCTAGTATCCCCATAAACTCGTCTATAACAGTATCGTATGCCTTCTCTAATTCTTTATCTCCACCGAAAAGAATCTTACTGTCATTCTTTACGCTGACTAGATCTCCTTTAACATTCTTTTTGTCAAACTTCCAACTAATCTTTCTTAGTGCATTGTCTAAGTCCTCAGCCTTTGTGCCAATTTTATTCTTAATAGCTTCAATGTTTTTAAATGGGTTCTTTTTAATATCAACAACATCAGCAACTGATTCCGCTGCTCTTATGTCGCTTGCTTTTGGCTTCAATGTTCTTTTACCAATTATTGATGTTTGTTCTCCTAGTCCAGCCTCTACCCTCCTAAGCCTTTCTGCTTTAGTCAATGTCTTTGTTCCTGGAGTTACCAACTCAACAGCTTCTCCTTTTAATTGTTTTTGCAGTGAAGATTCTACTGCTTCTCTAGTCGCTGTTACTCCAGCCTTGCCAACATTCACACCTTGTTCAGCTAATTCCTTAACTGCTTTCTCTCCTGCTTTACCTCCTACTAATATCTCACCAACGTTCACAAGTGACTCTAGATTTCTAGCTAATTGAGGGGAAGTTTCTCTAAACTCTGAATATATCTGACCTCCTCCGACTAAAGCGTCAATAGCTGCTTGACCTTCTTCGCTGTTTAAAAAAGCTGTCTTCGCTTCTTGGTATTCTGCTTGAAAAGACTCGGATGGTTCTGGGAGTGATTTTACTCCTTCAATGACAGCCTCCCCAATGATGTCACCGAACAACCCTGCTGTTTGTCCTGCAAACTGGAATGCTTGCGATGCTAATCCTTGTTTTCCTTCTTCTCTAAGCTGTGCTGACTCTTCTATCCCTTCTTTTCTTTCGCTAAACGCTTCTTTCACACCAGATGTAAATCTCTTGAGAAACCCTGGTTGTTCTTCCTGTGTCTTTGTTTCCGTAAAAACTTCAGCTCCTCTTGGCTCTGGTGCTGGTGTTGATTCTTCCACTCCTTCAAATAAAGCTGCTCCTCTTTTTTCTTCTACATCAGGAACATCCATCATTTTTTTAGGTTTAGCACCTTCTAGTAAATTATTTCTATCAATGATAGCATCTAGCTCTTCTTGTGATAATGCCATATGTTTATATATTTAATTATACTCTGGCTAAACCAGATATTTTATTTAATGGTATCTTGTGTGTTTTTACTTTTTCATCAAGACTCCAATTACTATCTTTAACAATAGCATTATCTCCTTCTATCCCAACGATGAATCCTGTGTGTCCTGTGTCTTTATATGGGATAGTGAAGACCATGCCTGGTTCTGGTGTTTTGATAGTTGGGTCCATCTTTGCCATTTTAGAAGCGTATGAGTCGCCCACTCCGAGACCTGTCGCATTGTTCACGAACCTACCGCACTGTCCACCCTTATCTCCTGTTTTCGCTTTAGCGGCTTTATCTGGTAAGGCTATATCTGTGTCGCCTCCAACTCCATTAAAATTTGACCGTTCATTCATTCTGTTTATGAGTTGTAATCCCTCACTCTCAGTCAAGTCCTCTGAAATAATTATTGTCTTTATTTCGTCTAAATTGTCTGGCTTTGATTCAGCCCATGCTTTAATAGTGTTGTATTCTACTGGCTTAGAGCTTTTTTCTATCAGCCCTATCATATCCTCTGTTAATATTGATTTTAAATCTAACCCTTGTCTCTCTGAAATAACTTGCATCCTCTTAGCATGTTTAAGAGCTGAGTTCTCATACCCCTTTAAGTAAACATTCGCAACATCTGTGAAGGCTTGCATTTCTTCAATGGTTACTCCTGCACCACCTTGTTCAATAGCTTGCCAAGTACCCTCTATATTATCCCACAAGGATTGCCCATTCCCACTTCTAGCGTACTCCGACTCTCTGACTACTGAATCTGGGTCAAGTAGTTTTTGGAAGGCAACTAATACTCCCTGAGAAGCTGGATTAAGAGTGGAGTCATTCTCTATTGCTGAATGAGCTTCATCCATTGAGGCATTAATATTATCAATAGCGACAGTGGCTTTCCTAGTGTCGCCAACTAATGCCTCGAATTGTTTGCCTAGTTTAATCTCTTCTGCGAACTTTTGTGTCCCTGTTAGTGTTGATTTAGGGATGGCACCTAATACATCTTTCATGGTAGATCCTGCTGGTGCGTTAAACAGTACAAGTTCGTTAGGGCTTAGCAACTCGTCTAAGGGGTCTTCTCCAGGTTTCACAACACTAGCTATGATATTCCCATTTGCATCGAATCTAGTTTGACCAGGTGTTAATGTGAATGTCTCTCCTGCTCCCACTGCTGGTCTTCTGTAGAACTTGCCTGTTACTGGGTCTTCCCATGTGTCTGCTTCTCTCATAGTGGAAGCTTGCTCTGGAGTTATAGGCATAAAACCTTCATCTCTTGTTAAGTCTCTCTCAAACATAGCTTGGGTCTCTAACGCTCTTGCTTCTTTATCGTCTATCTGCCCTTGTGCCTCTAAAGCTTGTAATTGGAATTGAAAGTTCTCGAAGAAAGTATCTGCTGTTTCTTGCACGATTGATTGCGCTCTATCGTAATTCCCTTGTGCGATATTTTGTTGCACTAAAGCATTATTAAGATTATTCTGAGTAATCATTAAATCCAGTTTTTGTTCACTTGATAAGTCGGCTTGCTGAGCATTAATGATGCTTAGCGGTATTCCTCTCCCCTGCCCCTCTAACGCTCTAATTTCTTTCTCATCAATAATCTGTTGATTAGCTAACTGAGTAACTAAATCACTAACAACGGTTTGTGCTTCTGCAATGGCTTGTGACTTCTCTGATAAACCAACGTCTTTTCTTGCTTGTGCTTTGGTTTCTGCTAATTGCGTTCCAACGCCACCAAGTAATTCTGCTATCTTGTCTTGTGCTGATAAAGCCTTAGGTTGTTCGGCTACTTCTGCTACATCACCAGTAGGTGCTGGTCCAGTGATTTCCTCCTCGTCTAATCCTATTCCATAGCTAGGTGCTAGGTCTGAAGCACCGAATCTCCCTAGTACATCTGATACAGTCGAGCCACCAAGAGCAAATTCATTAGAACCTACTTGCCCTAGCTCCTCTGCACTAGCATCTCTGCCAAGTTTAAATTGAGCCATCGCATTGATAAACTCTTTATTGGCGGTCTTTGTTCCTATGCCTGGTGTCTCTAAAGTTTTCCTAATGTCGCCCTCTAGTTTAGTCTTGTTTATCACTTTAGGTGCTGGTGCGTCAGGTGTGCTCCCCATTGCGGCAATCTTGTCTATGTTTTGTAAGTTTGAGTCCTTCACGTCAAACTGTGTTTTTAATTCTTCGGCTGTAGCCATATGTTTTGTTATTAGTTATTATCAAGTGTTATTTGTTCATATTCTACGATGATTTTTCTTACCCTAGCTCCATCGCTAGCACCATCGCCAGCTCCCCAAGTGAGTAGTGCTTGTAGTGCATAAAACTCAGTGAATTGCCTAAGCACTGCCTGTTCTGGGTAAAGTAGCACGCTAGTTCCTTCGTTAGTCACTGACTCAATCTCATCAAATTCAATGACATCGCCGTCTTTCTTTGAGAGCTTTAACGTGAAAGACCTTCCTCCTGTGAAGCTTGACTCAAAATCTATCCTGACTTTAGATACCCTAGGAATAGTATCTATATTCATAGCTGGCTCTCCAAAGTTTGTTCTTATTGTTCCTGTCTTCCACTCTTTATAGACAGCCTCTGCTCCTCCGTTTCCTGCTCCTGCTCCAGATGAAGCGATTATTGTTCTATTCTGCAAAATTCCTACTGCACCAGAGTAGTCACCAGATAAGTCACAATATGGCATTATCCCAGCCTGCACTCCAGAAAAAGGGCTTCCGAATGAAAATATCTCTCCTCCTAGATTCGCTAAAACAAACTTGTCAGACGAGTATACTCCTCCAGTTGTCGGGATGTCGTCAGCTTCTATTGAGTTGATTAATTTGAATTTAGCTCCATCGTAAACAAGGAAGTGGATATCTCTACCTGGTTGAGCAGGGTCATTTGATAATCCTTTTGAAAACACTCCTACACTACCACTATATTCACATGCACCTCCAACCTCTGCTCCAAAGATAGGTACAACTTTATATGGGTCTTTCTTTATATAATCCCAAAAATAAGCATTAATCTGTCCTCTTCTAGCTCCTGTGTCTTTATCTGCAAAAATTATTAATGTTCTATTGTCTAGTTTTGCAAAACTTTTAATAATAAAACTAGATGGTAGTGTGAGTGCATCATCATCCCCAGCTTCTGCTTCTCCATCTATGGATTTTAATACATTACCATCACCTATATATAAAATATCATCATCACCAACTATCATTGGGTGCGGATTGCTTTTGTCTAAGTCTGCCATGTTTAACTTAGCTGCATTAGTCCAATAATCATCAGTGAAAGAAGCATAGTCGTTCCACAGTCCTATATCTCCTTTTGTTGCTGTGTTGTATGAATAAAGCAATCCTTCATTACCGCCTATCTTATAAGAAGCAACGTCTCCCATAGTTGAACCTGTTACAGTTCTTTCTACTACTATGCTAGCATCAGAGTCGTCTATTTTATAAATCTTCGTTCCTCCTGCACCGAAATGACTTGCTTGACCAAGAGACGATCTTTTAGAACTGGACACGATGTTATTTATCGCACCATCTACTAGTGATGAAGTGCTGTCATAGGAAGGATTAAAACCTGTCTTGACTGAACCTAGCCTAGAGAATGGGTCTATTGAACTTGCTGAATCAATTCCATCAAAAAGAATAGGCGAACCATCTCCTGCTTGTGGGTGTAAGCCACCTAGCCAATCTTTATGGTCAAAGATTATTTTATTATCTGTTATAGTAGGCATATTATACTGCTGTACCAGAAGCGTATACCCATTCATCATTCAGTGAATCGTACCAATATAGACGACGAGTAGTACTGTTCTTGTATATTTTAACTTGTTGATTAAGTGATGTGGGCTTCCCAGATGGCTCTATATCTACTGTTTCGACAGTGTCAAAAATGCTACGTATGGATATTTCTACTGGTTTCTCTATTTCTACGTCTGTGAGATTTATAGGAGTTATCTCTTTCGGTTGTTTAAACATTTCTGATTTAATAAGTTTTTCTTTTGCCATATATTTTAACTAAAAGGTTTTATACCTCTTGTAAATTCATCTTTTTTTAAATATGCCCAGTTGCTCCACATTGCTGGGTTCACCATTGTATTAAAGTCCCAACCTCCATAGACGAGGGCATTTATAAATTCATTGTCATAGACTAGGTGCATCTTGTTTCTCTTCTTTAACTGTCTATGTAGCCAAGGATTTTTAAACCTAACTTTTACTTCCGCCCAGTATTGTCTTGGTCTACCGTATCTGTGATAAGCCCTGGACTTATCCCAGTCTTTCTTGAAAAATAATGCTGGGTCGATTGCTCCTTTGTATCCGTTGTTATAATTAATTGTCCTCCCGTCTACATGCTCCTTTATGTCTACATGCAGGTGAGGACCAGTTGTGTACTTACCACTGTTTCCTGATAATCCTATGAGCTGTCCTTTTTTCACGTCTGTCCCTTGCCCTACTCTTAATTTACTTAAATGTCCGTATCTAGTCTTATACTTGTCCTCTCTTATTTCTATGTACTTGCCGAATCCATTGCCTTCTCTAGCTACCGTTACTTTCCCATCGTGCATAGCGTATACTTCACAACCAATGTTACAGCGGAAATCAGTTCCATTGTGCCCGAGTAGCCCGAGCTTCTCGTAGAACCCGACATAATTTACACCGTATGGTTGTGTTACATATATATGTTTTAAAGGTAGTCCAAGTTTCATATTATCACTTAATAATTAGATCTTCTCTTTAAGCTCTAAAAGGATTGATTCAATGCTTGTCAGTCTAGTCCTTATCTCTACTATGATTAAATCTTGAGAGCGATTAGAGTTGTCAATCTCATCTTGTTTTTCTTCTAAGCCTTTGTACCACTTATTGCAATGTTCATACTGGTTTGTGAGTGTCGAAACATCTGATTCAAAATCTTTCTTCATCCCGACTGTGTTCGCTGTAACAGATATGACAAATATAATTACTCCCACTAGAGTACCTACTTGAATCTTAACTGCATGTTTTTTTAGAGCTTCTTGCATATTATTTATTTAAATACTTTGTTACTTCTCCGATGATCAGTCCAATAACTATCTTAACTTCTCCAGGGATTAATAAAAGTGGTAAAATTTCTTCTGAGAAACCCATGAGAAGAAAAGCGACTATCATTCCTAATGCTCTCCAGCCTAGAGATTTTAGTCTTTTAATAATTTGCTCGTTCATAGTTTTATGCTTAGTAAATTAGATAATTATTGCTTGTGCAAATGGGGTTGCTGTAGAGGCAGCCGCTTCATAAGGGATTCCAGTTCCGCTATTGTACAGTGCCGAAGCGTCAGAAGCTGTTAATGCTTTTGACCAAAAACCAACTTCATCAACTAACCCGTCAAATGGCTTTACATCCCCTGTTTTCGCCCAATGCCCGATATAAAAATCTGCTGAACTGTTTACTGGTGGTCCTACTGCGTTTGTTATTTCAGTAGCTGCGGATGATCCGTCAACATATAGATTCATTTTTGAAGTACCGCTAGTCACATAATCATAAGTAAAAACCACATGATACCATGTCCCGGTTGTTATTGTTGATGATGCTGACCCTATATATGATGTATTATTCAAATAAACCTGGACAACACCATTAGAGCTAGTATATAGATAGTAAGGTCTATTAGTCGATGTTGCATCAGCTTTTGAGACAATCATTCCATTAACAGCTATTGACTCAGGTTTTATCCAGCATGCGATAGAAAAATCACCAGATGGGTCTAGTCCAGTTTGTGAAGCATCTGTTATTTTTAGTCCTTCTTGGTTGCCAGATTCAAAGTCAGCACAGTTCCCTTGTTTTCCTGTCGCTTGTCCTACAGTGTTTACATCTGTTAAATCATTACCTGTACCAGTTACTGCGTCATATCTTGTCCCTGAAGCCTCTTCTAGTCTCCAATAAGAAACAAGACTCGCTCCTAAGCTCGCATCATTTTTTACGTCTGTTGCCATATTTTTATATGTAATTAATAGTAAATTGATTTCCTGCATCAGTGAAAGAGTCACTTTGCACTGGGTTTTCTGTCGTTACTGATATTTCTTTTTCTGCTGGGTCTACTTCCATCCACCTAATATAAGCACTGTCAGCGTAACTGCTTCCATCCATATCTTGATAATTAGCCATTACTTGATTAATGGTTTTCTCACTGACCGTATCAGCTCTTTTTGCCCAAGCATTTTTTCCAATTGTACCGCCTGTTGCGACATTCCCTGACGTAAACACTGAATGACCACATACTATCAAGCATATCTCTGGATGATTATCAAACCAGTTCCACATCTCAGTAGGATTCCATGAATTTTCTTCATCGCCCTTAAATGTAACATAGTCATCATCATATCTTGTGGCGTCTGCATCTAAGTTCTCATGCGTGTTTATAACTATCCTGTCTGGATTAATTGAACTTATTATATCATCAGCCCAGTCTCTTGTTCCTTCTCTAGTAATCCACTCAAATGCGAAGAACATCCACACTTCGCTACCGACTTTTAACAAGCTATAGCTATTCTCATTACTTGTTGATGGATAATTGCCGAAATACCAATCGGTAGATGTGAAATTACTATAAGGGAATGTTGCATTAAATTTGGTTGAAGTTCTTGAATTTTCTCCATCGTCATAATCATGATTACCCTGCACTAATAGATGCGGTATGTCATTTGTCCTTAATCTATTAAGAGCTGTGTAGGCGGTTGACCATTGGCTTGTTGAACTTCCTAATTGCACAATATCTCCAACATGTAACACCATCTTTATATTTTTGTTTGACTCTTCATCTACTATCTCTTGTACTAATGAATTAAATGCAGTTCCGTTGTTTTCTGCTAATCTTTGTGTGTCTGGGATAACAGCAATAGTAAAATTCTCTTCAGGGATTGTTGGTATTTCTGGTCTAACTGTTAATGACTCGATATTAGATATAGATGTTATATTACTAATTTGCATTATGCTGATTTTTTAATTTCTAAAGCTACTGTCACCCTTTCACATGTTGTGATGCTGTCTACGTTAAACCTTAGATGATCACCTGCTGTAATTGAGGTAGTCCATCCAGTTAATGTAGAATCTTGAGCCTTGACTGCACTTGAAATAGTTGGAACTGCACTTGCTGTGATTGTATCAGCGTCTGTTGCTGGGAAATTGGCGTAAGTGTCTTTCCAAATATCTACCACAATACTACCAGATTGGTCAGCTAGTAAAGTAACTTGTTCGATTGTACCTGCAAAGTCTACTTGTACATCTCCCTTAATTCCTGTAGTAATTGCATCTCCTCCTCCGTCAATTACAAAGTTTAGAGTAACTGTATCTTTGTTATCTGATTGTAATTCAAGTGTTCCTGTTGAAGCTGGGAAAGTATAAGTGTTGCTTCCGCTTCCTACTAAATCAATATCGTTTCCGCTTACACTTAAAGTTCTAGATGAGGATGAACCACCTTCTATTTCGAAACCGTCTGCATTTTCAGTTAATGCTAGTCCATTGAAACCAGTCTTGTTTGTCAGTGCTACCGCCGCTGCATTCTTTGTAGTATCAGAAGTATTGTCTACGTTCCCAAGCCCTACATCGCCCTTAACGATTCCTGTTGGGGTAGTGATATTTGGTGATGTTCCGAAGACCAATAGTCCTGTTCCAGTTTCATTTGAAATTACTCCTGCTAATTGAGCTGAGGTAGTAGCTGCGAACTGTGATAGTGGGTTAGCTACTAAAGCATCTCCTCCTCCTCCTAATGTGACCCATGAGCAAGAATTATCTCCATCCGCTTGCAATACTTTTCCTACTGTCTCCCCTGTTGATAATACTGCTGTACCTTCTGGTGTCCCTCCTGATCCTGCTGGAACTGAATAAGCTCCGTTAGCGTTTAAAAACTTTGTAGTAGTTCCGTCTCCTTTTGGAGCGTAACCATGCTTAGATGAAGAAACATCGTTAGTAGTGTTGTCTGCTAATACCTGCATAGCCTCAGTAACTTTCCCAGCTCCGATAGTTAAAGCCTCATCTCCTGTTACATCTCCTGTATGAGTTGCGTTAGTCACTTTAGCTGTATTGGCTGTTACTGCACTATTGCCTGCAACTTCTGTATCAAAATCACTGACTTGAGAAGCAGTTAATGCTAAGTCAGCTTCAAAATTAGCTTTTGTTATTTTCTTCGCCCTATCAGAATCAGATTGGTCTCCAGCCACTAATACATCAGTATCATCTAGGCTAGTTAATGCGTCTAATCCATCGATGGTCTTATTTTCGCTGTATGCCATAAATTTAATTTTTAGACTCGTTGTCCCAGGAAATTCCTGAGCTAACGGACTGTATATCTAGTTTATTAGTTGAATCTATTAATAAATTGAAGCCATCCCCTATTAGTAACTCCATTGCGTCAGTCTCCGCTCCTGATTTTTCTAAGTTAGTCCATATTGTCCCCAATCCTTCTAATTGAATGTCTAGGCTGTATGTACCATCTATTAATAGTTCGTATGTGTCCTCTATTAATAATTTTTGCTCTGTTGTTGCCATATGTTTTATTTATAACTTTTAGCAGGTCTTTGTAGTTTGTTTGGTTCTGTATCATCTCTCATTCCGTACCATCCCTGCATCTCTGACTCCATTTGGTCTAGTAATACCTTTGTTGATGCCGCCTTGCCTGGTATATTCTTTAGTTGCCAATCAAGTAGCGGCCCTAGCACTAGATACTCATGGAAGATACTATTGAATCCTGGTCTCTTTGTTGTGTCTGCAACAGCGAAATTTAACTGTGCTCTATCAAACCATATCTTCAATCCCTTAGCTACTGTGTAATTAGGTATAGGGTCTAAGAAGATTGATGTGCCATTGAAGTCGTAACTAATCGGTGTGCCAGTGGTAGTTCTTTGCTCTGTAATTGAACCAGAGTATCTTCGCAAGTTCTTTCCCCTCAATCTAACAGAATCTCCTGCACTGTTCTTAATCTCCACTCTTCGTGGTCTCAAATAATCTTTTGCGGCTTCAGGCGTGTTCTCTAGGATAGTGTAATCTCCTTTATCAGCTGTTAGCGTTGTAGTCGCTACTGCTTGGTCAGTGTGACTAGTGTCATCCCATGACCAAGTGCCACTTGCTGTAATAATAAGCATTGTAGCTCTGGAAGCATATTTATTGATAATCGCAGTCTGTTGAGCAAACAGAGTGGCGTTACCTGAAATCTTCGCATCGCCTAACCCAGTCTCATACTCTAGCCTTTGGATTATGCCATTTTTTGTTGATGTGTCGCTAAATTGTAGCATAATTTTTATCTATTATATATTTTAAAATCTTGTCGTGTTTCGCATAAGCATCGTCTATCATTGAGTGTCCATGCTTTCTATAAAAGAACAATGGCTTGTGAATACATTCAAATTTATATCCTGCCTTGACTGCTCTCAACCAGAAATCCCAATCTTCGTAACCCTCTTTCATATTCTCATCATATCCTCCTATTTCCTCCCACATACTCTTCTTATACAGTGAGCAACAATTCGCTCTGTTCGCTGTCTTGAAAGCTTCTTCTGAGAAATCATCTCCTACTCTCCATAAGGTGTCACTATCTCCGAACTCTTTCTGCTGGACTGTCACTATGTCACCTTTCCCTAGTGTCTCCTTTATATAATCCTTGTGGATTATATCATCTGCATCAAGTGGTAATATATAGTCTGTTTTAGCATATTTAATCCCAGTGTTTCTCGCCGCCGACAACCCTTTGTTGTTCTGTCTGATTAGGACTAAATTGTCTAAGTCATCCCACATATTTTCGACATCCTCTTCACTTCCATCGTCTACTATCATTATCTCGCAAGGCACTGTCTGCTGTAACGCACTCTCAACTGCTTCAAATAAATATTCTTCCTGGTTATAACATGGAATTACTACTGTGACTTTTCGCATGTCTGACATAGTCTGTATTGTTTATCTCTTTTTAAATTATTGAAATTAGTAGTAAATATATTTCCTAGTCTGTGCTTCAAGCTCCAGTCCATACAGCATAGATACACATCTCCATTCGGTAACATCACATTCTGCTCGAAGGTGGCACTTCTGGTGCAGGTTAGCGGTTGCTGTTTTTCTTCTATATCCCATAGGTTGCCACCCCTCGAAATTGGATTGTCAATTTTCTCTACTATGTCTGCGTAAGGTACATGTTTTGCTTTCCCTATATCGTGAACGTGGAACTCTCCGAAATTTATTCCTTCTAGTTCTTCAACTTTTAGTCCGACTGTAGTGGTGTAAACATGTACCTCATATCCCTCTTCGTAAGCTCTTTTTACCATTTCGTGACCATCTTTATTCACAAAGGCTTCTCCGAATCCTGAAAAATGAATCTGTACATCTTTCGGTACGTTTTTTAACATCTTTTCAAAGTTCTCTAGTCTTAACACCTTCTCCCCCCTGTAGATATTCATTAGTTTCCCCTGTGGGCAGTAGCTACACATATTCGGACAAGGGAGGAATGTTGTTATTTCTAGATGTCTCATATTATTCTTTGTGTCCTGTGAACATTAGTTTTTCAGCCCAGTATCCTCTCTTTTCTTTCTTGTCTTCTCGTAACTGTTTCTTTAGTGTTTCTTTGTCAGAGAAGTTATCTTCAAAAATATCGTTTACTCCTACTTCTACAGTCTCGTCATCTACTGGAATGTTCTCTGTTGTATATTCAAACTCGTTGAGTTCATGGTTCTTTAGAATTTCCTCATGGAGGATTTTAACTCCTTTATCTTTTAGTCGTTGAACTTTGTATGCAAGTTTCTGTCGCTTCTTGTCGTATTTCACAAGCTCCTCATTGTTTACCTTAACCTCTTCGTTGGTTTTCTTAATGTCGTTTACAGCCTTTACAAGTTCCTTTGATTTTATATTTAATTTCCTCATACAAATAATTTGGCATAAGCATCTTCCCACTCATGAGAACGATCCTCGATGTTATAATTTTTTAAAACATATTCACGAGCTTTCTCGCCCATCTCTCTTCTTTTTTTCTTGTCAGAGATTAGTGACTCAATTTTATCTTCCCACTCGCCATTGTCTTTTATTTTTAATCCTATATCATCGGTTAATTCTTCATATGGTCCTTTCTCAAAGGACTGAGCTATTACAGGGACTTCGCACATTGCCGCTTCCAGAAACTTTACATTGCTCTTGCATTGATTGAAGTAGTTATCCTTTCTCGGTATCAACATGATGTCTAGTCTCGCTTCATTAAGCTTAGTAGGATATTCTGATATATCGCACCATGGCTGATGTTCAATGTCTAAGCTATCCCAGAAGTCATAATCATCTTGGAAGGCTTCAGTTACTTTCGGGTTTTCTTCTCTGTGTTTTTTATCTCCTAGCCCAAACATGAATAATTGAACATCTTTTCTGTCTGATAATTTTTTAAGGACATCTTGTATATGTCTATAGTCATACTCCATCGCTACTGACCCAACTAATCCTATCCGTACTTTATCTGTTTCGTTATGCAGAGGTTCCTCCCAGTCTAGCGGATCTACGCAGTTTGGGAGGATTACTACATTCTCGTTATTTTCTTTGTATTCCTTGGATAAAACTTCTGTTGTGACTGTCGCTAGGTCTGCTACTTTCAAAAATGCAGTGATAGATTCTTCTCTCTTCTTTAGTTCAATTTCTTCTGCTTCTGGAGTAAACTGTGCTAATGGGTGGCTATTCATTCTAAAGGTGTCGTCATTGTCTATTACTACTTTCTTCCCTCTCCTCCGAAGTTCCTCAGCAATCGCTAGGTACTCAACCTTCTCTGGTCTATGGAAAACTACGACATCGGCATAGTTCATTTTTTCTTTCATCTCTGAAGCTGTTGTCGCTAATTCGAATCCTTCTTGCCAAGCTGGTAAAGATAATCTTACGTATCCACAACCTTTGTAGCCATTTGTCATCATTAATACTTTCATACGTATTTTTTTATTTTAACTCTCCTCACTTCATTTTTCCTCTCATTTGCTTCCGCTTGTTCTTCCATTTGCTCCCAAGTGAGGTCTAATTTAGTTGGCTGGTCTCTTCTATCCATACTACATAGTGTAAGTAAGATTAGCTGTGTTGATTGTTAGACCTTCTTCGTGTCTAGCATCTACTCCAAAAAAACTAGTCTTTGTGATTTCTTTGTGCTTAGGCAGTTCATCGAAATTATACTCGATCACTGCTGTTCTAATTCCTTGTGCTTGAGCTGAACGCTCTTGTATGATTTCTAGGTTTGTTTTTTTCATATTACTTTCAGACCTGGGAAAAGGCAGTCTGACAACCTTTCCCAAGCAATATATTATTAATTATATTGTGATATCCTTATGCTGCTGCTGTCTTGATCCATACACCACTAGTATCTCTGTTTTCTACTACACCATGACGCATAAATGCAGTCGTGATAGTTGATAGATATTGAGGTACGTAGTTAGATTGTACTTTCAATCCAGTGTTAGCGTGAACAATAGCATCCTTGTGAGCTAAACAGTTTTGTGCTGAACCAAGAGTAGTTCCGATGTTTGAACTTACGTATACAGGGATTCCGTATAGAGTTCCAACCATTCCTTTAGTTACAGGGTCAGCTCCTCCAGTGTTTTGCACCAAAGTAAACTTATCTAGAGCCATAACATCTGTCCACATTGCCTTTGGTGAGAAGAAGAAAGCTCTTCCTTCACCTGGAGCGTTTGCTGTGTCAAGATATTTGATAGCCGCACGAATGTTTGAGTCAGCAACTCCAGCTGCAGAAGTACCTACAGTTTGTGAGAAGTTATCAAATAGAGCGATAATTGACGCTTCATAAGTTTCAGCTACTTCGTATGCTGCGTTCTTAGCTTGACGACCAATATAACCATAAGATTGTTTTACTTGGTCGCTGTCCATGTCTTCGATAGCGAATGAACACTCAGTCTTAGTTTGAACTAACAAAGTGATGTTAGTATCTGTGTTTGCATTTACAGTTACAGGTGACGCAGTAGTTTTAGTGTGTGCGATCATTGCTGTAATGTTTGGAACGTACACAGTGTCACCTCCACCAACGATGTCAGAAGACAAGTCAGTAAAAAAGTTAGCTGTAACCAATTTAGCTCTGTAATAATCATTCATCTTAGCTCCCCAAATTTCAGGAATGATATTAGCAAGAGTAGTAGTGGTCATTGTTCCAGTAGGATATGCACCAGTTGCCATATGTGTTTAAAGAACAGAATAGTGGGTACTATTTATTGATAGCCTTGGCTAGCATAGCTTCTCCATATGAACGATGTTCTTCATCGGTCATGTTAGCTGGAGTTTTTTCCCGTTGAGCAGGTGCTGAACCGCCTGATGGTGGCATAGTATTTGCCTGGACTTGTGCGTCTTGATCCATTTGAGAGAATTTCGACTGACATAAGTCACTGCTATACGCTTCGGTCAAAGTAATTCCTTCGACTTTCGCCACTTTCTCAGCGTACTTCACCTTTTCAACATTAGGGTCTTGAGCTAATAGAGCCATATGCTCGATAGTAGCACTACCTTGTTCTGTGTTAGTTGTTAAAGGTTCGCCTTCT
>Ga0098053_1000314_pt1 | contig 16912 bp, 17 predicted proteins | sample 15BtaG_FD_77068 | JGI IMG/M metagenome (GOLD analysis project Ga0098053, IMG submission 77068) | Marine viral communities from the Subarctic Pacific Ocean - 15B_ETSP_OMZ_AT15312_CsCl metaG | ecosystem: Environmental > Aquatic > Marine > Oceanic | place: Pacific Ocean | collected 2015-01-18 | reverse complement strand
CACAGAGGATTTATAGGTTCGCATTTTGTAGAGGAAGCTTTGCATAAATACTCTATTTCTTGTCAAAAACTTAGAAAGCTTGGATGGAAAAGTACTCAATCAAAAAAAGAACTTGTTTTGGGATGGGTAAGGTAAACTTTAAGGAGTTTAATATGATAAAATATGTAGAAAATAAATCTATAAATTTTAAATCTTTGGAAGATATACTTAAAGACTCTGAAAATTTAAATCAATATACAAACAAAGGGCCAGCAAAACACAAGTTAGAGGATTTTTTGAAAGATTATCTTAAAATTTCTAGTGATAAAAGTGTTGTTTGCTTCGCAAATGGCACTTTAGCTTTACACTCTTTGATGCTTTTGTATCAGAGAAGCTTTGGAAAAAAAATTAAAATTGCAGCCCCTTCTTTTACCTTTCCATCTTGCAAAGTTGGAGGGTTTAATTCGTCTATATTAGATATAGACTTAGATAGCTACACAATTCCTCTTTCAGAAGAGTTAGTTAATAAATATGATGGGTTTATTATAACAACTTTGTTTGGAACATATCCTAAAAATATAAAAAAGTGGCAAAGTTTATGTAAAAAGCATAAAAAGATACTTATATTTGATAATGCATCATCTCCCCTATCTTACGTTGGAGAAGATAACATCTGCAACATGGGAGATGCATCTTTTGGATCTTTACATCATACTAAGTTTTTAGGGTTCGGGGAAGGCGGTTTTGCAGTCGTAGATAAAGAATATGAGGCTACCATGAATGAAATAGCAGGCTTTGGATTTGGAGCATCCGTGATTAGAAAATATAATAAGTTAAGCTCTAATTTTAAAATATCTGATGTATCTTCTGCCTGTATATTACAACACATAAAAGATTTTGATTTAGAAAAATACAAAAAGTCGCAATCTAAACTTATAGACATTGTAAACAAGTTTGAAGGAGTAAGTGTTTTTAACAATAATGAAGGAGTTGTTTTTGGAAATCTTCCTATTGTTTTTGACGATGTTAAAAAGGCGGATGTTTCTAGGTTTAGAAGCCTTGGAGTTGAGGCGCAAAAGTATTATAGACCACTTGTTAGTTTTAAAAACTCTAACACGTTATACAAAAAAATAATAAACTTACCAATACACTCTTCTTTTTCAGAATATCATTTTTCTTTAATCGAAAGAGTTTTAAAATCAATAATATTGGAGTAATACAAAATGAATAAAAAATTAAAAGAGTTTCTTGATGAAAAAGTATCAACTTATGACCTTGAAGGCTCACCTCATGATAAGGTTATGAGAAAGTTTGTATTTAGGACTTTTAAATCATATATGAGAAATGCTAAAAACTCTAAGTGTTTAGAGCTAGGTTGTTCTGATGGTCACATGTCATCTCTTATCGCAAAAGAGGTGAAAAGTTTAGATATTGTAGATGGCAGTAAAAAATTTATAGATATGGCAAAAAAAAGAGGGATACCGAATGCGATATATCACCATATGTTATTTGAAGAGATGAACTTTGAAAAAAAATACGATTATATTTTTGCATCCTATATATTAGAGCATATGAACGATCCTGTAGGATTGTTGAAAAAAATAAAAAAATTCCTAAAAGAAGATGGATACATCTTTGTTATCGTACCTAACGCAAATGTAATATCAAGACAATTAGGTCTGCATATGGGGCTTTTTGAAAGTTTGTATAGCCTTACTGAAAATGATATAAATCACGGTCACACAAAGGTTTATGATAGGGTTTTGTTAAATAGAGATATATTTGACTCTGGATTAAATATAGTTAGCTCAGGAGGCGTTTACTTTAAACCATTTGCAAATTTTCAATTAGACCAGATAATGAATATGGGTGTTATTAAAGAAAAAGAAGCAGAGGGTCTTTATTCTTTAGGACAGCAATATCCTGACTTGTGCTCAGGAATATATTCTGTTTGTTCACTGTGAGAAGATTAATGAAAATTTTAATATGCCCCATAAGTACTGGAATAGGATTTGAGATCTTTGAAAGTTTAAAATATTATAAAAATGCAGAAATATTTGGAGCAAGTTCAAATACTAATTGCTCATTTGCAAAAACCTTGCTTGATAAAATTTATTTTGTAGAAAATGCAATAGATTATAAAGTTTTTTCAGAAAGTATAATTAATTTATGTATAGATCTTGAAATAACACATGTTTTTCCAGCACATGATGATGTTTGTTATTATTTGTCACAAATGCAACAAGAAATGAAATTACCATTTTCTGTAATAGGACAAAATTTTAATATAAATAAAGTAGCTAGATTTAAAAAAGAAACATATGAACATTTAAAGAAATATGACTTTATAGCAAAGGTTTATAGCAAAGAACCTATCGAGACAGACTTCCCAATGTTTTGCAAACCAAATAGGGGTGCGGGATCTAGAGGGGCTAGAATTATAAATAATATTTCAGAATATTGTGAGTTTGTCAAAAATAATAAAAAAGAAAACTTTGTATTTATGGAACTTTTAACAGGAAAAGAGTATACTATAGATTGTTTTAGCGAAAAAGGAAAATTAAAGTTTGTAGGGCCAAGAGAAAGATCTCAAACTTTAAATGGAATATCTTCAAGCAGCAAAGTTTTACAAGATGTAGACAAAGATATATTTGTTATTGCAAACAAGTTAAATTCACATTTTAAATTTAATGGAGTTTGGTTTTTTCAGTTAAAATATGATAGGCAAAATAAACTTAAATTGCTAGAGATTGCTCCAAGAATTGCAGGAACCATGAGTACTTACAGGGCAAATGGGATAAATTTTGCAGAGTTGGCTGTGGAGCTTAGCCAATCCAATAATATAGAAATTTTAAACAATAATTTTGAAGATTACAAGCTAATAAGAAAAAGATCAAATATTGTAAATTTAGATCTTAGTCCAGAGTATATTTTTGTAGATTTTGATGACACTATATATTTTGAAAACAAAACAATAAATTATAATTTAATTGGATTTTTATTTAAACAAATTAACAAAAAATCAAAAATAGTATTAATTACTAAGCATGATAATTCTTTAAATAATTTAAAAACAAAATTAATAAAATTAAAAATATATAATATTTTTGATAAAATTATACATATAAATAAAACAGAAAAAAAATCAAAATACATTAAGCAATATACAAACTCTAAAAATGCAATATTTATAGATGATTCTTTTTCTGAAAGAAAAGATGTTATGTCGATAGGAATAAAATCTTTTTCCCCAGAAAGTATAGAGCTTTTTTATTAAAAGGATAAATTATGAGAGCCTTAATTACAGATTCATGCTTTCCTAACAAATACGCATTATGGAGGCTGTGTCTTTTTGATTCGTTCTTCAAGGAATATGACTGTGATGTCCTTGTTATTGATAAAATAGATAAATTTAGTGGGGTTTCATTAAATTTTGATTGGGATGAGTTAAAAGATCAGTTCGATCTAAATCAATATGATATTGTTATATTTAATCCTAAATATAATTATTTAAACAAATATAATGATGATTTTGACGGAACACAATATAATAATCATAATGTGTCATATATATTTGAAAACAAAAAGGTTGATTATAAAATCTCTTGCTCATATATGCTAAGAAAAAAGAAATATAGGCAAGAAAAAATAGATTTTGTAAAAAATTATAATTTTGTTTTTCATATTTTTTATATGAATTACCAAATATTTAATAGATTTTTTTATTATCCAAAAAACAGGCAGTTTACTTGGTTCTGCCCAGGAGGGGGACTTAGATCTTTTGATCAAGTTTGTAATTTTGAAGATAGCAACGTTATATGCACTCAAAAGGCTCTTTATGATACAGCTGTTGTATCTAAAGAAGGTGCAAAAAAGTTGATTTTTGGAGGTCAGTTTTTCTATAAAAATGAAAGACCTAAAAGAAAAACTTTTTCTAAAAACAAATTCAAAATTGTAATTTCTAATTTAGGAGATCCGATATCTAAAGGTGTTCAAGATTTTTTAAATATATCAGAATGCTTTTTTAAAAAACATCCAGATTTAAAGGAGCAGGTTGAATTCATCGTAATAGGAAATGCAGGCAAAAAAACCCCAGACGTTACTATAAAGGCACCTATGAGTCAGAGAAAGTTAAGTGAGTTCTATTATGAAGAGGTTGACGTAATATTCAATTTAAGCAAAGGAACAGATGGCTGGCCACTAGGAATAGAAGGAGCTAAAGAGGGGTGCATTCTTCTTAGTTTGGACCCTCACGGATTTAATAAAAAAAATAATTATAAAATCGATGATTTTCATATTGTCGATCTAAATATAGATAATATTTGCAAAAAAATATATAATATATATAAAAATAAAGAGTTGAAAATAAATAGAAGTTTTTACATTCAAGATAAAATATTTGACCTTTTTTCTTACAACAAACATACTAAAAATATTTTTTATTTTATAAAAAGTATTATTAAAAATTAATACATAATTAAGTATTATAAAGTATAAAATCTTTTTTAATGGAAACAAAATGAAATTTGGAGGAAACAAAATGAAATTTGGAATATTAATGTTAACATATAGGAGGGCAAAAAGAAGCTCTTTGGAGTTGGCAGAAAGAAGCTTGAATTCTATATTAAATCAGAAATATCAGAACTATAAAGTTTTCTTTATTGGTGATAGATATGAAGATCAAAAAGAGTTCGATTATCTTTCTAGCTTGATACCTAAAGATAAGATTGTAGCTATAAATTTAGATGTTGCAGTAGAGAGAGATAACCCTAATTTGCAAGGACATGCGTTATGGTATTCTGCAGGAGCAAACGCTTCTAAGTTCGGAACAAAAAAAATGAAAGAAGATGGAATAATATATTATGCAAGACTTGATGATGACGATTATTGGCTGCCAAACCATTTAAGCACAATAAAAATGGGGTATGAAAATTTTCCAGATGCATCGTGTGTTTTTACAAGATCTGCTTGTACAAACAAACATTTGCCAAGGAACTCTCATCGTGTTAGTGCAGGTTATAATAACTTATTCCCTATGCCAATGGACACAGTACCTTCTACTATGAGTTGGAGGTTAGATCACATAGATCTTCCAGTTAGAACCGTTATAGAGCAAGGCAGGGTTTATCCTGGAGATGCAGATCAATTAGTTAGATTAAAAGATGTTTGTTTAAAAAATAATTATAAAGTAGTTCACATCCCTGAAACTACAATGGTATATGGGGAAAGCGGAACTATTATGAAAGGTGACAGATAGGAGTAATAATGGCACACAAAGAACAAATGCAGTATTGTAGAAAGATTAAATTAAAATATCCAAAGTATTTTGAGGATTGCAAAGTGTTAGACATAGGATCTTTAGATATAAATGGAAGTAACAGGTATCTTTTTAAAAATTATACTTATATAGGGCTAGACCTAGGACCTGGAAGAAATGTAGATGTAGTTTCAAGAGGGCATGAATACAAGTCTGAATTTAAGTTTGACTTTATAGTTTCAACCGAATGTTTTGAGCACGATGAGTTTTATGAGAAAACTCTTTTAAACGCTTACAAGCTACTTAAACCAGGAGGTTTTATATTGTTTACTTGCGCTACAACTGGCAGGCCAGAACATGGCACTACACGAACCAGACCTAAAGATGCACCTTATGTTGGAGATTATTACAAAAACTTAACGGAATCAGACATTAAGGAGGTGTGGGACTGTGACACTTTATTTTCCAATTATGAATTTGAAGTAAATAACAGAAGCAAAGATTTGTATTTCTACGGAATAAAGAAAGAGGTTTAATATGTCTAGATGTTTAGTAACAGGTCACAGAGGATTTATAGGTTCTCGACTATATAAGAAATTAAAAGAAGAAGGACATGATGTTTTAGGCGTTGACTTTAAAGACACCCCTATGAACTGTATAACTACAGTTTTAAAAGAAGACTTTAACATGTTTCACCCAAAGTACTTCAATTTTAAGCCTGAATATATATTTCATACGGCTTATACAACCAGAGTACCTATAAGTATAGAAGACCCAGTAGGGACAAGCTTTAATAATATTTATGCAACTTCAATTCTTTTGAATTTTGCAAGAAAAGTTGGTGCAAAAAGGGTTATTTTCTCCAGTTCTTCTTCCGTTGTTGGAGATGGGAAAGAACCACTTAGCCCTTATGCATTACAGAAGTTATTTTGCGAAAAAGAGTGCAGATTGTACTCCAAATTATACGGATTAGACACAGTAAGTTTGAGGTACTTTAATGTATATAGTGAAGATCAAATTAAAAAAAGAAAAATATCAACTCTTCTTTGCGAATGGATGTTTAGACTCAAAAGAGGAAGAACTTTGTACATATCTGGTGATGGAGAACAGAGGCGAGATATGACGCATGTTTCTGACGTAGTAGATGCGAATATATTTATTATGAATCAACATCAAGACTTCAACGGAGAGGTATTTGATGTCGGAACAGGAAGTAATATTTCTATAAATGAGATAAAAGAAGTAGTAAAAAAACATAATCCAAATGCAGTTATAAAATACTCTAATCCAAGAGAAGGAGACGTATTGTTTACAAAAGCAGATGTTTCAAAAATGAGAAAATTAGGCTGGAAAGCATCTGTTAATATATTTGACGGAATAAACGCTTGTTTTAAGAAGGATTAAGTGACTGAAATGTTTGATAATATTTTAATAACAGGTGGCAGCGGAAGACTTGGGTCGGAAATTTTATCTATAAATAATAAAATTCAAGCTCCAAGAAGTTGTGAATTTGATGTTTCAAATATAGAATTAATGAGTTACTATCTTTTGAATAACAATGTTGATTTGATAATTAACTGTGCAGCAATAACAGACACTGTTTATTGTGAGAAGAACGTATCAAAAGCTCTATATGTAAACACTGCAGGACCAATAAATTTGGTAGCATTACAAGAGATGTATAAGTTTAAGTTAGTGCACATTTCAACTGATTATGTTTTTGATGGAGAGAAAGGAGATTACAAAGTTACAGACTCTATAAACCCTATTTCTAATTATTCTAAGTCAAAAGCGGCAGGAGAATTAGCTGTAAGAATGAGTAAGAACTCTTTGGTGATAAGAACCTCCTTTTTCCCTAAGAAATTCCCTCACAATAAAGCCTTTATAGATCAATATACAACAAAAGATTTTGTAGATATTATTGCTCCAAAAATATACGAACTTGCAATTTCGGATAAGACAGGCGTTGTGCACGTTGGAACAAAAAAAGATAGCGTATTTAACAAAGTAAGATCTAGAAAGTCGAATATAGAAGAAATGAGTCGAGAAGAAATAAAATCAGTTTTTATTCCAAAAGATGTTTCATTAATTTAAAATATGTTTATAATAGTTGCGGAGGTGAAAATGAAAACCGCAATAATTACAGGAGTTGCTGGACAAGATGGATCTTATCTTTCCGAGCTTCTTCTGTCAAAGGGATATAGAGTTGTCGGTGTAACTAGAAAGAAAAACACAGGTGAGAACTTTGCAAATATATCTTCAATTATAGATAACCCAAAATTTCAACTCGTAGAAGGAGATCTTAGCGATTATGTTTTAATTAGCAGGCTGTTAATTGACTACAGACCTCACGAGTTTTATAATTTGGGTGCTCAAAGCCATGTAGGAAACTCTTTTAAAAACCCCCTAGAGGCATTTAGAGTTAATGGAGAGGCTGTAATGATGCACCTTTCAAATATAAGAAGTCTTTCACCGTATACTAGGTATTATCAAGCTTCAACTTCAGAAATTCTAGGAGGAGTAAATTGCCCAAGCACTGGATATGATGAATCATTCATTCCCAACCCAAGATCACCTTATGCGATAGCTAAAATGACCGCACATTATACTGTTAAGAACTTTAGAGAGGCTTATAGTCTTTATGCTGTTTCTGGAATATTATTTAATCACTCTTCAACAAGAAGAGGTTTGAGTTTTGCAACAAGAAAGATAACAAATGGAGTTTCAAAAATAAAATTAGGACTTCAAAAGAATCTATTTATGGGCAATTTAGATGCATTTAGAGATGAAGGCTGCTCTAAGGATTATGTAGAAGCCATGTGGATGATGTTAAATCAAGACATTATAGCAAACAAGAAGCCTGAAGATTACGTCGTGTCTACAGGAAATGGAGACACAATAAAAGGTATGTTGCAGTACGTATGTCAAGTAGCAGAGCTGGACTTTGATGATGTGTACAGATTGGATGAAAGATTTTTAAGGCCATCTGATGTACCTTATTTATTGGGGAATTCAAGTAAAATAAGAAAGGAGCTTGGTTGGAATCCAAAGTATTCTTTAGAGACTCTATTGAAAGAGATGTATTATTTTGATTTAAATAAAAATAAGGAGAACTTATGAAAATAGGTATAGTAGGAGTGGGATTTGTAGGTGGAGCTATGAGCAGGTCTTTTTCTGATAAAAAAATAGCTCATGTTTCTTATGACAAATATAAAGAATTAGGATCAATAAATGATGTTGCAAAAACAGATATTGCATTTTTATGCTTGCCAACTCCTTTTGTAGAGGAGAGAGGGTATGACAAATCAGGTTTGTATGAGGTTTGCGATAATCTAGAGAGGCTTAATTTCTCAGGAACAGCCGTTTTAAAGAGTACTGTTGAACCAGGAACAACTGAGATTTTAAATGAAAAGTATTCTTTTTCAATTGTTCATAATCCAGAGTTTTTAACAGCAAGGACTGCTTATGAAGATTTTTTGAACCAAACTCACATAGTTTTAGGTCTTTCTTCAGACAGCAATTCAGGTGGAGATCTTTGCGCCTTTTATAACGAACACTGGCCTGATGCTGAAATAAGTATGTGTACATCTTGCGAGTCAGAGTCTATGAAAATATTTTGCAATAACTTTTATGCAATGAAAGTGATGATATTTAATGAGTTTTATGATTTGTGTGTAACTAGTGGAATTGATTATAATTCAACATTGGACTTGATGTTAAAAAACAACTGGATTAATCCCATGCACACTCAAGTTCCAGGACCTGACGGGGAACTTGGATACGGTGGAGCATGTTTTGTAAAAGACACCAATGCACTATTGGAGCATACAAAGAGAAAAGGATGTTTAAATAAAATATTGTCTGCAACAGTAAGTGAGAGAAATATAATAAGAAAAGATCAAACAAATGTTTTAAAAAATAAGGAGCTTGAAAAAAATGAATAGAATAAAATTAACAGAGGAGATGGAGTCTTTGATTGTTGCAATTGAAACAAGACAAAACCTTGCCATGACAAGGTTTGGAGGGCGAGAGTTCGCATTTGCCTCTATGGCTCTTAAAGACGGAGAGGACCCCAGAGTTGTACGACTACAACAAATTACAAAAAAGGCTCTATCTGAAGATAGAGAGATGTATTTCAAAGGAGTCCCCTGCTATTCCTGCACAAAAGAGCAGGTTGTTGATAGCTTGCTATCGACATATAGAAACAAAGATGCTTTAACTCTAAGTTGTATGTTTACAAACATTACAATTAGATATATGAAGCCATTATTGGATGCTATAAAGGGTAGAAACGTTATCATGATTGCCCCCTGGAGAGCCTTGTGTGTGCAAAACCCTCATTTCCCAGTAAATGTAAGGTACGTATTTAGATACAAAGAAGAATCTTTTTCTCAATTTAATCTTTTAGGAGAGGTAAGAAAGTTTATATCTAAACATAACTTAAAAGACTTTATTTTTATGGTTGCCGAGACTCAAAAGCCATTAGGCTCTATAAATGAGTCAAATATTTTAATAAATGAGTTACACAAATTTAATAAAGATAATACTTATATAAATGTAGGCAACATATTTGATCCAGTTTTCTATGGAGAGGCACTGTTGCCTTATCAAAACTTAAAGCACATGGACTCTTATAAAAATTGCGTTATTGATATTCCAGAGGAGAAGAAATGATTTTAGAAAATATTTCAAAAATATATGTTAGGACACTAAAGTCCATTCCAGAAAGAACTGAGTGGATAGAAAAAGAGATGAGTAGGGTTGGTATAGAGAACTATACACTATATTATAATGTAGAGAAAACTGACAAACTATTAGACCAGTGGAAGGACGAGGGAAAAATAAAGTTAGGACCAGAGTGCTTTCAATGTGGAGAATTAAAGTGCCATTGTAGAGCAAAAGTTCTTACAAGAGGTATGGTTGCAAATTTTATTTCTTCTTATTTGGTTTGGAAAGAAATCGTTGAAAATGACGAGCCAGACAGTAGTGTTTATATTATAATGGAGGATGATGTATACTTCCAAGATAACGCTGCAGATGCTCTAGCCGCAATCTTTACGAGAGATTTCATAGAAACCATGCCAAAAGAACCGACTCTGCTTAAGCTAGGCTGGGGAGATATGCTTGATTATCGAAAAACTCACTTTGAAGTCCCTCCTGGAAAGCACATGTTTAAAAAAGGCTCTGATAAGTTTTCAAACCCTTGTTATGCTGGGAATAAGCTTTTCTTCAAGTATCTTGTGGATAATTTTGAAAAGATAGAGTCAGCGTGTGATATGTGGGTTCACAGAAGGATGGCACCTTTGGTTGAGACTTTTGAGATACATCCAGCAATATGCAAAGAGCTGTCTCACGTTGGAACTATCAAGTCAGCTATGCACAAAAAGTATTCTCAGCCAAACAATCATCTTAGAGATTACAAATTATCAGGTGGAGATAGAAAGTATATTGATAAGTTTATAGAGTCGGAAAAAGAGTACTTTGATTATTGGTTTAATTACTGGGAAGACGAGTGGGACTTGAAATTATATGAATAATATATAAAATCTTAAAAATAATGATTAACATATATGTATTATGATTATTGACTTAAAAGAAAAATTTTTAAAATTGAGAGAGGAAACAGAACTTAGTAGAAAAGAGAAGTTGCATCAAGATTATCTTAGTAGGTATCTTGACTTGAGAGAGGAATGGGTCTCTTCAGATAATAGTGTGTGCAACTTATTCTCAGACAGGTATTCTTTTGATAATTCTGACGAATTTGATTGGTGCTCTTTAACTTCCTTATGCGATGACATATATGATGTCGCAGGAGTCCCAGGAAAAACCGATATTATACGAGAATACATAAGAGAAAGAGCTGATATTTTAGATGACCTGCCAAAAGAGGTGCAAGATTCTTTAGAGTTGGCTCTTGATAAAAAAATACACCCATTTATAAAAGTTTTAGTAGGTGTTGAAAAGATAATGGTAAGTATAGCGGAGCTGAGAGACGAGTTTGGAAAAAAACTAGATGATAACATATTTCTATTAAAAAGCCAGTTTGATAGCCTAACAACAGGTGATTATTTGAGGATATCAATAATGGAAGATTTAGTTTTAGAAGAAGGAGCTTTTGACCCCGAAGCCTTAGATGTCTAAGTAGACATATCTAAGGGTCTGATATTATATAAAATTTTTATGCAAAACTAAAATTAATGAGTAAAATAAAAAAGGAGATTGAAAAATGTCAAATGTTACAATCACTGAATATCAGAAAACTGATAAACAAAAAAAAATAGAAGAAGATAATAAAAAATTGGAGAAACTACTTATGAGCGATATGAACCCAGATGTTTTAGCTAAGCTAAAAGAAAAAAATAACGACAAAGAGGATGTTGCACCTATCGCAAATAACTTTGCGATTAACCTTGCAGTTGTAGGCGTTGGACAGGCAGGATCTAGAATTGCGGAAGTTATGAATAAGAAAGGATACTCTGCAGGAGTTATAAATACTTCATCTCAAGATTTAGAATTCATAAAAATGCCAGATGAACAAAAGTTGCTACTTGAAGGAACTTTGGGCGGAACTGGTAAAGACCTAGACTTAGGTAGAGAGATTTTTGAGGAAAACGAAGAAAAGTGTTATAGTTTTATAAACAAAACACTTGGAGATAACGACATGCTATATCTAGCAATGTCAGGTGGTGGAGGTACTGGGTCTTCTTGCCCAGATACGATCATCCCGTTGATGATTCAAGCTGGTGCTCCAGTAGGAGTAATATATATTCTTCCTAAGGACTCTGAGGATGCACAATCTAAGTCTAATTCCATTCAGACACTTTCTAGACTTGCAAAAATGTCAACTCAGAATATGATTTCCAACTTGGTAGTGGTTGATAATGCAAAAATAGAGCAAATATATGCTAACCTATCTCAGGCCAAGTTCTGGGAAGCAGCAAACGAAGCGATTGTTGAGCCGCTTGATGTCTTCAACACGCTTACTGCCACTGCCTCTAGACATACTTCTCTAGACCCTTCAGACTTTGCAAAAGTTATTTCTTGCGGAGATTGCTCTATCTATGGAGTTGTGGAAGTTGAGAATTACATGGAAGAGACTGCGTTGGCAGAGGCGGTAATTGACTCTTTAAATCAAAGCATGTTAGCAGAAGGGTTTGACCTAAAGCAAACAAGAGTTGGTGGAGTTATTATCACAGGAACAAAAAAAGTTATGGATCAGCTTCCAGCATTAAATATTAATTATTGCTATAGTATGATCTCAGAAAAAACAAATGGTGCAAACATCTTTCAAGGCGTTTATGATGTTCACACCAAATCAGACTCAGTTAAAATTTATACTTGGTTTGCAGGTTTAGGCCTTCCTAAGGCACGAATTGACGTGTTGAAAGAACAAGCTAAAGCTCTAGAGGCGGTAGCTAAAGAAAAGGAAGATTCTAGAAAATCTGCAATGAGTATGGACTTGGGCAAAGACTCTACTACATCATTGTCCGATGAAATTAACAGAAAGATTAAAAAGAAAAAGTCAGGATTCAATAGACTTCAAAGAGGTTCGATGATTGACGCAAGACGAAAACGCTAAAACATATTTTCTCCTTACTAAGCCCAGATATCTTTCTGGGCTTTTTTATTAATAATTACTCTTAGGTTAATAGAGAGGTTATTATGGATAAGGATTTTTACAATGAGGCATCGGCTAGCAAGTTAGGATGGGATCCTAGTTGGTTTGACTGTATAAATTTTGATGAAAGGCTAGTAGATGCAGTTAAGAAGTTTCAAAAAAAACATGGGTTGAAAGCAGATGGTATGTGTGGACCTTCTACTTTTAGAAGAAAAGCACTAGAAATAAGATCTAAGAACTTAAAACACAAAAGCGTAAAAATACCTAATAAGCAAAAACATATAATTTGTAACGGAAATGAAGTTGAAATAAAATGGGACAAAGTTTTGCTTTGGTCAGATTATGACGGATTAAAACTAAATAAAGGTTTTAGAGTTAACTCAAACAGAAAACCTACAATGTTTGTAAATCATTGGGATGTTTGTTTGAATAGTGAGAGCTGTGTTAGAGTTCTAAATCAAAGAGGTATATCTGTACATTTTTGCGTTGATAATGACGGAACAATTTATCAATTACTTGACACTTCAAATATAGCTTGGCACGCAGGTGGAAAGAGTTGGAACAATTCATCTGTTGGTGTTGAGATATCAAATGCTTATTATCCAAAATACCAAAACTGGTATAAAAAGAATGGATTTGGTGAAAGACCTGTTTGGAAAAATAAAAAGGTTCATGGAAAAACACAGCCAGACTTTTTAGGGTTTTATGACGTACAAATAGATGCGTTGAAAGCACTATGGCAGGCTATATCTGTAGCTCATGGAATACCATTAGTTGGTCCAAAAGTTAAAGATGGCATAGATCCAGATTCTGTTAACTGCAAGTTTTCAGGATTTATAAATCATTTTAATTTAAAGAAAAATAAGATTGATTGTGCTGGCTTAGATATAGACGAAATAATAAAAACTATTTAGAAACTTCTTCGGTTGTGCTTTTCATAATGCCAGAGTCTTCTAAGAAGTCAGTCAATACAGATCTAAGCTCTTCTGCCTCTTGATAAGTTACTGTATTTTCAGAGAGACTATTTGGACCTTCCATTGTTATTTTAACAGCGTTAAACTTTAACTCTTTATCTTCATTCTCATCATATGTTTCCTCAACTGAAACTTTTATATCATTACCAAGCTCATTTTTAAATTTATATTTATATTGGTTTGTTTTTGATGCTTCTTTAAATGGCAGTGCCGCTATATTTTGAAAGAAAGATAACTCACAGGCTCTTTTTTTTCTTAATTTTTCCGCCTTCTTTTTTGGAGCCCCTTTTGGATCTTTTTTCTTTGCAGTTTTAATATTATGAAAATCTTTGGGATGAATACATTGATTTATGCCTCTATCTTCACAGGATTTTAGTTGTTCAGAATTATCATCTATAAAGACAGATACTTTTAGTCTCTCTAATAAGTCGCCTTTAAGCCCACCATTTGTAAAGTATGTTTTAATAGGAGCTAAGCCATATTCTTTACAAAACTCACTTAAATATATAATATTGGAAGGCGTCTCTCCTCTGGCAGTAACAATTACAAAATCTTTATCTTTTAAAAAAGAAATTAATTCTTTATTTGGAGAATACTTTACAGATCTATCTACAAAATTTAAAGTGTCATCAAAATCTACACCATACATAATATTTCTCACTTTACCACCAAGTATAACTTTTCAGCTTCTTTTTTAAACCCCATATTGTATAACAGTTCTGCTAATTTATAAATTATAACTTTATGATCTGATTCTTTAGACATATCTATTCCCTCTTGGTTTTCAATAAACAAAATAGACTCTTTTAACTCAAAATCTTTTAAAGAATCGTTTATTTTATTAATCTTGCTTTTAGTGTTTTCATCAATGTTTTCATTCATTTTTAACTTATTTAATAATAGCTTGTCAATTAAAACGTCATCGAGAAGATAAGCACTATCTTTTTTGCTTATACCTTCAAGCTGATCTATTATACTTATGTTGTTGGAGTTTAAATTTTCATAAAGCTTGTTTATTTTACTTTCTGTGTCTTTAATTATATTTATATCATAAAAATCAATTTCTCCAGTTGTAAACTCGTTACTTTCTTCTTTGGTTTCTTCTGGCTCCTCTTTTTTAGGTGAAAACCAGCTAAAGAACCCACTTTTTTGATCTTGTTCTTTCTCTTCTTTAATGCCTTCAAATCCAATAAGCATGTAACTTTCTAAATCTATAATTTGATCAAATATATTTTGACTGTATTGATTGGATCTACCACCGATTTCATTTGTCATTTTTTCTTTCAAGTCTCTCTTCATTTCTAAAGTAACAGATTCTTCATTAGGCTCTTTTATTGTAATTGAGCTATCTATAGGATTTATAGCTGACTCTGTAGCTTCTGATATAAAATATATAGGTATATTATGTTTAATTGAAAGTTGAGTTAACTTGGAGTTGTCAAGAGATGAAGTGTGAGCTCCAGCTTTATTTATCACAATACCTGTAACACTCCAGTTTCTTAATATTGCTTCTCCCATGTCATCTTCAAATGAATTTTTAAAAGCTTCATTGTAGCTTTTTTCATCCCAAAATAATGTTTCATAAACTTCTTTTGAAAAGTTTTCAAATTCTTTCCCTGTTCCATAAGGTTGTTTCTTTGTGTAAGAGTCTATAGTGTTTGCGAAAGAAACTTCTCCATCTATAATTAAAGTATAGTCACCCTTTGATGGCATGCCCTTTGTTAAGAAATCTTTAACAGAACTTCGGTTTGTGTTTATATAGTAACAAGATAAATCTATGTTTCTATTGTTATTTTTAAAGCTATTTATCATCCTGTCTAGATTTTGAATGTTACTCTCTACTCTCAGGTCTGTTTTATATTGACCAAAAGAGTGAACGAAGATGAAATTTTCTTTTAGAAATTTATCATCTCTAGCTGCATTATATTGTTGCTCAAAAGTCTTGGGACTATAATTTGATAAATTTTCTTTAAAAAACTCTCTATCTTTATTTTCTCCAGTAGGAAGAGATGACGTGTCATAATTAAGAGTATTGTCAAAAATTTCTTTTGTTAAAAAATCACCATGTGGATTTGCATACTCTGTTTTTTTAAAAACTTCTTTTTTATATTTCCAAAAAAATGCATCTAAAACGGGACCTGCAGCTCTCATCAGGGGATCATCATCGTAGTCGCCAAGTAACTCGCCAGATTTATAATAACCATATAAATAACCTAGAAGTTTAGGGTTAACATAGATGTACTTTTTAACAGAAACCTCTTCGTTATTTATGTTCATTTTTATTTTTAACCCACCATCCATTGCTACAGAAGCGTTTTCAGCTCCAGGAATAAACCCTGAAGCAACAAGACCCTGAGTCAGTATTAAGTTTGAAACTGTAGAAAGATTTATCATTCCGAATCTTTCTAGTATCTTTCCGACATTTTTTGTTACAGCTGTATAAATCGGATGTGCAGAATATGTTTCTTGAAACTTTTTCATAACAAAAAACTTATCTTTAGGGTTATTGCCAACAATAGAATTAACTTTAAATATATTTGTTTCTTCTTCGGGGAGATATGAAACAAATGCCATCCTATCTTCGTTCTCTATCTCACCATTAGAATTGAGCTGTATATCTCCATACAGATACCAGTTATATAATCTACTTCTAAGTTCATTTTCAGAAAAAGACACCCCAGTAGCCTCAACATATGTCTTAGAAAAAACGTTATATAGTTTTCTCATGTTGGAGCTATTTCTAATAAGGTCTGACCCTTTATATACCTTGAGTATCTTATTGTAAGACAAGTTACTAATCCTTTATTACATACATTATTTTTAAGTTATTTTCAAAAAACAACTTGCAATTCCCGTAACCTTCTATCATTACATTTTCGTGGCATTCTCCGTCATCAACTGCACCTAAATTAAAGAAACTTGCAATTATATCTTGATCAGGGTCTTTTATATCGTTAAAAACATATTTTGAAATATAAATACTGTCTAACGGATTATTTGTTTCAGTAAATTTGATTTTATCTGAGTACTCTACACATTTTGAAAAAGAATAACCCGTATCTTGAGGGAACATAGGGTTTAGCT
>Ga0098053_1000313_pt1 | contig 16916 bp, 22 predicted proteins | sample 15BtaG_FD_77068 | JGI IMG/M metagenome (GOLD analysis project Ga0098053, IMG submission 77068) | Marine viral communities from the Subarctic Pacific Ocean - 15B_ETSP_OMZ_AT15312_CsCl metaG | ecosystem: Environmental > Aquatic > Marine > Oceanic | place: Pacific Ocean | collected 2015-01-18 | reverse complement strand
TAGCACCTCGATGGGCGAAACTATAAGCAACGCCTGGCCGCCAGGGTTGTCGACACTGGCACTAAAGGCCACATGCTGTACCCCTGGTATCAACACCGTACCCAAGTATACCTCGGTTTCTCCGTTTTCGTTAGTCTGTATTCGTAGTTTCATCGGTGCTCCCGGCGAATTCATCGCCAATATCGATAATGGTTTGAAGTTGCTGGCAAGCACGGTGTCCAGGCGCTGCTGCCTGGAGCTCGGTTAGCAGCTGCTGGGCGTGTGCGCGGGCTGGCCGCCAGTCTTGAACGTGTCGGCGAAGCAACTGGCGACAGAAAGGACAGTCGTGGCGCCGTGGACTATTAGTGTACAGGGCCTCATATCTGGCTATACTAGCAAGGTAGAATGGGGCTTTAAGTTCCTGGGGGACTGCCAGAAGGCGTATGAGCGCGCTGGCAGCAAGGAAATCATGGGCTGTCATTGTCTATAGCCACATCTATGGTAATAACCCGGGGTTCGGCTGGTAGCAGCACCCTTACTCCACTGGGAGTGATGAACACCGGGTACTCAGGATAGGCTGTGCGCGCGTGCAGATAAGCCTGATAGCGCGTATGCAGCTCCCGGGCGCTTGCGCCCACGGCGGCCCAGCCGGTACCTACAGATACCAACTCGGAGTCAGCCAGACCTAGGTGCTGACGTTGGCTAAGGTTGGGCAAGCAGGGAAGCAGCGCAGCCCCCGGGCTGCCAAGCCAGCAAAGGTTTTCGTATCTAGCAGCGTACATCGTAAATGTCCTCTGGAACAATCCCTAATTGGTCATAGCAGCGCCCCGCTACCTGAGCAGCTTGAAGATCTTGTTGCTCACGCACCCAGGCGGCAACAACCGGGCCAGCAGGGAGCCAGTAACTACCGTGCACCTCATCTACATCCGATACCCGACACCCGATGTCAGTAAGTGTTCGAAGACTGATATCGGATGGAACAGCCACACGACCGCCATGGTACAACCAGCAAGCACCACGGAAATGAAACTCCTTGGGCTCCACAGCAGTTGCTGCCAAGGCGGCAGCGATATTGCGGACGCGGGCGTTGCTAACAAATTTTTCTTGTGATTTCATAGGTCCTCCTGACAAAAGCTAGACACCCGCGAAGCCGCGGCAAGCTCCGTGACGAGGGGGCGAAGGCGTTTAATTACAAAATTTATGATTTTAATTACAAAAAATTCGTGACACGGGGTGAAAATTGACACAGTAGTGATGTACCAGGTTAGTTAATGGTACGGACTGGGACCCCTATTGTTCGGAGCCCACCGGGGGTTAATCCACAACCCTTTTCTTTGGACTGACATTGTCAGTGGGACGCTCTTGCTAGATAAGAGTGGTCAACCTCGGGTGTGCAGGCAGTACGTTGTCTATAGCACACTTCAGCATGATGAACGTACAGCTAATAACCGTTACTGACGGGCTTCTAGCTAATATCAGTACATCTGACCCGCAACAGCGAGATGTGTCCGACATCAGTGTGAGAACACTGTAACAGCAGGCATGAGCTATGTAGGTAAGGTCAGTGAGGTGACGCGTATGTGTAGCGCCATACACGTTAGCCAAGAGTAGCAAACATAGTCAATAACACCCAGACTATAAAGGGTATGCGTGGATGAGTGCACGCAATATAGGGTGGTCCAGCACCAATAGCTCACATACTAGGTAGCACCTAGTACTAGCCTGTAGTCGGGTCGCAACCGGCTAGTGTGCATGCTCACGAACATAAGCATGTAGGTGGGGAGTCAATGCCCTCCACCTGGGCCCTGGTATCACCAGGAGGCTATCACCAATGCCAACGGCAGCATAGGCAGCAGGTACATGGGCACGTGCTCTATCTGCTACCGCACCTACACCTGCAGGTATAAGCAGGACACGATACCAAGGCTAGTGGCACCCACAAGGGTAAGTCCACGAGGCCGCCAATGCGGGAGGGTACCCGCACACCACCCGGGCAATCATGCCCAACCAATTGTTAAGGAAGAGATATGACTGTCATCGAGATCCTTGCCACTGTTCCGTTCACCTCCTGCATGGGTACATTTGTGCTCATGATGGTGTGCTTGGGCGGCTGCCTGGGCTACGTGCTTCATCTGCTCGACAAGGCAGCTGTGGCTGAAGACCTGGCAGCCGAGCTGGTGTATGCCAGCTTGGACCTGGACCTAAATATTACTAAGCCCACGACTGTGGAGCTGAGCTATGTGCCCTCTCCCGGGCGACAACTACATGCTGCCTACCAACAGCTCCTGGGGTTGCTGGCACTGACCGTGTGCCAGACAGTGGAGGCAGTAGTAGACCTAGACTGGGACCTCACAGAGGTACCCAGCTTCAACCAGCAGCTGCAAGAGTTGCTGGAAGAGTGGCAATTGCAAATCCATAGGCTTGACCAGCAAGGTCAGGCCATGGCGGCGCTGATCGCCAGGGCTCAGGCCTAGTGCCTGAGCCTAAGGGCGGGGTCTTCGGACCTCGCCCTTTTATGCGCAATAACGCGCATTACAGGTACATTTGTACCAATTGGAGCAACAATGACCAGCAACACCACCACCATCATCGATCCCATCAACGACGAAGCCGGCCGGTTGGTCGTCACCCAGGATGTAGCGATGACCTTCTGGGCCTACGTGGCTCAGGAGGTCATGGTGACCACCGACCCCGTCGAGGCGGCGGCCGAGGTGGCGAAGCACATTGAACTGCAGAAGGCCGGTGACGCCTGGCCTCTGTGGATTACCGCGTCGGCGGGCATCGATGGCCTGCCGGCCAGCTTCCGCTGGGATGGGGGCTTCACCGCAAACAGGTGGGTGACGATCACCCGGTTGACCAGCGGCCGCTGGGCAGTTGAATGGGACAGTGCCACTGGCAAGGCCAGCTGGTTCCTCGGGTGGTCCTGGGCACGGGCCCAGGGCCTAACCCGACGGCAGTTCGACCTGCTGACCGCCTAGCTGCCAGGGCGAGGTCTTCGGACCTCGCCCTTTTATGCGCAATAACGCGCATTAGCGGTACATTTGTACCAATTGGAGCAACAATGAATACCTTCACCTTCAACTGGACTAACCTGATCGCCTATGACCTCGTGGGTGCCGGTGGCGAAGACCTCCAGGTCCGTGGGGTGACCCACCAGGGCAATCATGCCCACGTCACCTCTCGGCTGGTAATGCCAGTTAGAGAAGGCGAAAAGTACGATGTGCGTACCATTGAGGGTACGCCGGTTAGACTGTGCCCGACGCGGGCTCACCGGCGGCAGCGCTGGGAAGACCTCCAGCTGGAAGAGGAGACTCTCCAGCTGATCAAACGCATGCCCTCCAACAACCAGGTGGAGGCTGCCTATCAGGCAGCGAAGATCTGGGTGACGACCACATTGTGTTCGCCCAACCAACTGGCCCAAATGGGCAGTTGGTTGGGCGAAATGGGCAGGGATGCGACCAGCAGCACAGTCGAGGCTGCGTGGATAGAGGGCGCTAGCTTGCGCTAGTGCCCAAGGGCGTCGGGGAAACCCGGCGCCCTTTTATGCGCAATTGAACCCATGTTTTCCTTGGACATGGCAAGGAATAAAAGGCGACCGCTGGTCGCCCTTTTATGGACAATCAAGTCCATGTACTAGGAGTACATTATGAGCAACGCCAAAGTAATCGCCATCATCATCATCACAACGGTGATGGAGTTCGCTGCCATGACCACTGTGGTGGTGCTCAGAAACAGCGCTGAAGACCACAAGATTGAGAACATGGAGGCAGCATGATCAATGACATGGTAGCCACTTGCGTTCTTCTTCAGAGCGTTAGTGATAGCTTCTGGCTTGGATGCTAGAGGTAAGGGCGGCCCCAAACGGGCCGCCCTTTTATGCGCAATTGAACCCATGTTTTCCTTGGACATGGCAAGGAATAAAAGGCGACCGCTGGTCGCCCTTTTATGGACAATCAAGTCCATGTACTAGGAGTACATTATGAGTAGCAAGATGACCGAAAATGAGCAGTTCAACCGCCTGGTCCTCAAGGGTCTGGTAATCAGTATGCGAAAAGGTGGCCTGCGGTACCTTGGTGACATCGTTATCAGGCAATGGTCACCGGAGCTCATCACCGCCCTCAACTCCTACGAGTTGGAGGACGGTGGCCGGAGCTTCCGAATCAGGAAGCCGGTGTTCGACAGGGACAAGCGCCGTGCTAACAGCGCCATGCGCAGTCTCCAGGTGTGCTTCCGCAAGCTTGGTCGCACTGCCGTGTTCAAGTCCGGCAGGTACAGTGGAGAGCTGCATGTGGGGCCCAAGGGGTCTTTGCGTAAGAAGTAGCACTAGCTGCCAAGGGCGGGCCTTCGGGCTCGCCCTTTTATGGACAATCAAGTCCATGTAGGAGAAAACAATGCGTTGCGAAAACATCGAGAAGGAGATTGAATCAATCGTATGGATGGTGGAGGACCTGATCCGTACAGGATTGGTAGTGAAACACTGGGAAACCCCAGACATCATGGGGGGACGCGTAATCATCCGGAAACCAGGAGGTGGCGACCTGTGCGTCACCATACTGGGTCACAAGACCCTGTACGGGCAGATGCGGATCACCGGGCTAGCGGAAGAAAAAATGGTGGTGGTCCTGAGTGCCAAACAGTCTGCAAGGCTGTTTGAGCGAATCACGTTCAAACTCATGCTTCAACACGAGCGTGAGGTCGCAAGGCTGAGGCAGATCAGCGAACTGGTCTCGGACCTCTGGGACGAGCTGGTTGGTATTCCATTCTGACCAGAATGGGATGGGCGGTCCTTCGGGGCCGCCCTTTTATGGACAATCAAGTCCGCGTAGGAGAAAACAATGAGTATCTTTATAGTAACCATCGTCGTCTGGGTCGTAACAACCATTGCGTTGTATAACGCGTGGAAAATGATTCTGGACTACAAACTGGGAGAGCTTGAAAGCCAACTAAATGATTTCAAGCACGACCTCGTCCAGTGGGAGAACAGGGGGTGGGCTGGCGACTATAGCGGGTGGAAGATCTATTTGATCACAGACGCAATGGGCTATGTCCCCACGGCCTTCTACGTGGCCGAAAGCGAGGAGGACGCGCGTGAGGAATGGCAGGATGCGAACGATCCACACTGCACGGATCGAAGCTACATTCACACCTGCGATGAGGTGAGACCAGAGGATGTCCACCTGTACGAGGGTGTTGATTTTGCGTGCGATGAGTGGCTACAGCAAGCAGTTTGCAAAAGCTAGTCTGTAGGACTGGCAGGGCGGGGTCTTCGGACCTCGCCCTTTTATGGACAATTGTGTCCAAGCACCATGGAGTGTACGATGTATAGCAAAAAGTTGAGAGAGGTCGAATTCACGGAAGATGGAATAGTGGGCGGGCCAGTCGTATGGCTCGCCCATGGCATCGGGGGGCGTGGGCTGTGCCACCCCATCGAAATCTTCTCCCTGGATGAACAGGGACGACAACTGTACCTGGTCAGCTTTGGGATGAGCGAGAAGGATGCTAGGAAGAACTGGCATCGGCTTAGCGATTCAGCTAAAGCCCTGATCGAAGCATGCGAGTGTGTGTGCTTCACCGAATAGGGTTGGTCCACAGGGGCCGGGGGTAACCTCGGCCCTTTTATGCACAGTCAAGTGCAACCAGGAGTAAATCATGAGTGATCGTAGATGGACCGGTACAGTGACTAGTGGCAAACACATCACAGTCAAAACTGTCATCACCAGAGAGTTGACACGACGGGTCATGGATGTGCTCGAAGCCTACATGCAAGACTGTTACACAGTATGTGTACGCAGAGAGGTAAAAAATGGTCAACTGTTCATGATCGCAGAGATCAACCCGCCTGCAGGAAGTGGCTGGGACGACTACGTGATGGTGGTTCGCGCAGTCTAACAGATTGCGCCAGGGCATCGGGGCTTCGGCCTCGGTGCCCTTTTATGCACAAAAGGAGGTGCTGATGGTAATTAAGGTGCTGAAGGCACTAGCAGCTACAGTCTGCTGGTCCTGGCTGATTGCCGCATCCATTGACAGCGTGGTTTATACCGTGTTGTTCTTTCCTTGGATGTTGCTACTCGCCTGGGGCTGGCTGCTACCTATGGCTGCTATAACGTACTTCTGGCTTAGCTGCTGGTTGCTGGCAGCTAGACTGGATAACAAGCCGAGAACAAAGTTGGAGGCGTTCGCCGTGTTGCCCTGGGTGTTGTTAGCAGCACCAGCAGTGGTACACGCGCTGACGCTCCTGGCTATGATAGGGTCGTGGTACTCCGCGATCACTCATAAGTAGCAGGGCGTCAGTCCCCAAGGGGCTGGCGAAGGTCCCCAAGGACCAGGACACCCGGTTACAAGCCATAGATAACCAGAGGGGAGGAAGGCACTCCCCTCTTTTTGAAGTGTTGGTTCAACACCTTAAGGTTTGTGTATACATCTCGAAGTTACTCCGCATGGGGGTAAGCTTGTAGGGGAGAGTGGTGGCGCGGGCCCAACCAAGCTGCAACGCCGCTCGTCGTTCACTGCCAGCGCACCACCTACTGCGTCTCCATGCACTGCATTCCAACTACGGCCAGCATCTTCGGCCTTCGGCCTGCAGACGCACGGGCTTCGCCCTTGGCCTTCGTCTCCATTTCGTGCCCTACGACTACGTAGGAGGTACTATGCTGTCAGTTCACTATACCGAGCGGCTTATGCAGCAGGCACGAGTGGCCTATGCTGAAGGAATGGCGTTCGAGCGCAAGACTAGCAGAAGAAGTTTCAGGCTGGGACATGCAGCAGAGAAGCTGTTCCACATCATCAACAACAACGAAGTGGCGATGTCAAGCCAGGCCCTGGATGCCTACGAAGGGCTTATGGATGGAGACCTTGAAGACGTATGGGACGCCTTCAAGCTCCTAGGAAGCTATGCTCAAGTTGGGTTGGAGAACACCAGATACGTCAATAAGTAGGACCCGAGGGCGCACGCACAGCGTGCGCCTTTTCATGTGCATAGTCTGCACTAACAGGAGCAGTAATGAAACCTGATGTAGAACGTCTTGTCCAGCGCATTAGCCGCTGGGCCGACCAACAAAACACACACAAGTTTGAAAGCTTGTGTGGGGATGAGAACCCGGTGAAGGTGATGGCCGCGATCCAGAAGACGGGGTTGCTGACCATGGAGTCGATTCAGGAGGCCAGCCAGGCCCTCTGGGACAACGCCATGAGCTGGCAAGCAACCCGGGATGAGCTGAGGAAGGCCATGAAGGCCGAGCAGTTCAGCCTCAAGGGTATGAACCGGTGCTTGTACACCACGGAGGTGGCGCTCCGTATGCGAACCAAGGGAGCAGAGGGTCGACCTGCCTGGAGCTTCGAGTTCGGCCTGAACTCGCCAGGCGTCATGGACCGCTGGCTCGCCCACCAGCCAGGATGGGACTCCAATGAACCCACCAGCTGCCAGGTTATCAACGACCTGCCGCTGGACCCCGAGACCCAAAGGCAGTACGAGCCAAGGCGGGAAGAATGGGATATCTTCAGTACCCGAGGATGGCGCGTCAGCAAGAAGAAGCTGATGTGGCACTGGGAGCTGGAGTTCAACGACCAGTTCGAAACCCTGGCGGACGTGCACGAGGCAATGCTGCCGCTCGCCATCGACTGGACCGCCTACAACCACCGGCTCCGAGCGCCGTTGGTGCCCGGTGGCTACCTGCATGGCCAACAGGTGGCTGTTGTCAACATCACTGATGACACTACCGAAGTCATGGGTGTCGATTCCAACATCATCACCGGATACAGTGAAGACCAAATACCTCAATTCCAATCACGGATTAAAGTCATCAACAACCTCCTGCAGCACGTCAACCCGGCTAAAGCCAAAGTTCTGACCGAAGAACGAGACATGCTGCAAGACATGGCCAATAAGCCTAAGCTCGAAAATACTGACGACAATACTGACATCGAGCTGACTATCGGCACCAGGCACATCCCGTCCGCCGTTGATGGTTCCGGCGTCTACGATCCTGACCATCCACAGATGGCTGAGCTGGTAGAGAAGTACGGTCCTGTGATCTTCCAGCTCACTATCATCAATCCCGAGATTGGCCTGTTCGCCAAGGGGTTGGTGCGACCGGTGGAGGGTGCTTGCGAGAAGTACGGCAACCAACAAGTGGGTGTGTTCCTCGACAACCTGCAGGTCAAGGGTGCTCTGAAAGGCATCCACAAGCAAGCCAAGAACGAAGCTGGTGATCTTCACGTGGTCTACGACAACGTCGCCATCGGCATCATGGATGCTCGTCGCGGGGAGAAGGAATACTACCCTGGGTTCGAGCAGACCGAGAACGTAGACATGAACGTCATCGCCGGCATCTGTAAGATCGACAAGAAGTTGGCCAAGGCACTACAGCCAGGTCAACCCCTGGTCGTCAAGACCGGCAGCAAGGAGCGGGATGGCAAGGTGCTGTTGGTGCTCAAGAGGGGGGGCAACCGGTTCTTGATGGTAGAGGCACCCGACCTGCGCTTCCGCCAGAAGATCGAAGTCTACGTCCTGGATGCAGATGACAAAGTCTGCAAGCTTGTAGGGAACACTCTGAGTAAGGCCATGACCTTGGCCAAGTCGCTGATGACCGACAGCTTGGAAGACCTGGGCCGAGGAGGGTTGGAAGCGGCGCTGCGTCGCGTCGAACGTACTGATGACCAAATCAGGTCCATGGCAGAACTGGAGCGACGAGCCCTGGAGGTGGTCAAAGACGACGTGGAAGTGCCCAACGTCCTTGGGTTGCCGATGGTACAGAATGCCATCGAGAACCAGACTCAAGGTCAGCTGTGGCGTGTTGTGACTGGTTGCGGCCAACCTGGCAGGCAGCGCACCATTATCATGGACAATGCACTGGAGCCAGGAACTGTGGTAGCGGCCGGCTTCAAGCCCGGCCGCGAGTTGGCAATCTGGAGGTTCCCATGCATCATGGCGTGCGGACTCCTGGTTCTCAAATCTATGGAGCCACTCCGAAGTCACCTGGTGCGCGGAGAAGTGGTTGACAACTGCATCTTCATGCACCCAGATGATGTCAAACGCATTCAAGGTGATGATGATGGTGACATCGTCGGAGTCTCGGCCGACAGACGGTTGGTTGAGCTGTTCCGGTGTAGGAACACCAACAACTTCTACGCCATCGAACCCAAGGGCGAGCCGCTGCTTGGTCGTGATGGCAACCCGATGGCGGCCAGAAGCGAAGAGGGAAGGCTCTATGCTCAGACTGATCCAATGGGAGCAGTGGGGCTGTTCACCATCATGCGTAGTAAGCTCCTTGCGGTAGACGACCGCTGGGGAGCGTTGGCAATGAGTTGTCTCATTCAAGAGGCAATCGACAGCGGCAAACGGAAGACTCGATGGACAAACTACAAGGCTGCGGCCCTGCAGCAAAACTGGAAGCTCTTCGGTGACGAATGGTGTCTGCACTACGATGGTAGCAACAACTACCATCCGGAAACAGACATCAGCGAGGACAAGCTGATCGATGAGGTTGTCGCCTGGGTCACCAAGCGATTGAACCACCGTGGGTGCATCATCACCTTCGAGAGCAAGCAGAACCCCATCACCTGGTATTACCAGTACAAGCGCGAAGACAAAGGCTTCAAAAGGGTCAGGAAGAAGATCGTAATCAGTGAATGGGGTCCCTGCGTGGCCAAAAGCAATGGATTCGCGGGCGGAAACCTCGTCCACCGGATCAACGACTGGGCGTACACCTGGTGGGAAAACCACAGCGCCGACTTCGCCATCCAAGCAAAGAAAACCAGCACAGAGCGATTCTTGCCACAGCTCCTGGAAGCAATTGGCGCCAAGGTCAATGAGCGGCTCATCAGCACTCCCCAGTACCAGGGGCTGGCCAATCGTATTGGCCTCGACGCCTTTGGCAAAGAGATGAACAAGGCAATGAAGCAAACGGACCCCAACATCAAGAACCAGGAGATCCAGCGAGCAATCAATGGACTGAATGCAGAATTGGCAACACAGGCCAGCCTGCAGGACCTGGTGGATACCTGGGTCTACAACATGACACCCAGGTGGCGGTACCGGGTGAACAACAAGAGTAGTTGGCGATTCACAACCAACGAGCAGGAGCTGCCTCAACCAACATCAGGGTGTGGACCTCACCGTGTGGATAAGCCACAGACAGCATTTCGAGTTGCAACACACCCAAGTAGTGAGGTGTTGTTGCGCCTGGGAATCGAGCCGCTGGTTCACTGCGGCTTTCTTGACAAGGAGGCCCGCACGGCGCCCACACGCCTGCAGGCCATCACCAACTACTCATTAGGTCAACCAGAACCGTTCGTCACCATGACCAACCTGGTGTTCACCGACAGTTCTCACAGCAAAGAAGTCTTCGATGAGGCTGGCGACCCTGTGGAACTGCACGAATGCCAGTACTGTCGAACCCAGCTGCAAACAGCGCTGGTTCGAGCAATCAGGCGGATGAAACAGGTAGAGCAAACACGTACCATGCGTGAACTCATGACCAGCGTCAGGCAAGCACAGCGATTCCATACCTATCCTACCAGAAGACTGGAGGGTCAAGCCAACCACGAAGAAGACGGTTGGGACATGGAGGCCTGGGGGCTATAAGCTCCGAGGGTCAGGGCGGGCGCACAGCGCCCGCCTTTTCGTCTGGATACTATTAACCAGGAGGGCTCGATGAGCCAAAGAATCGGAATCGTAGAGGAGCAAGAAAACGACCTCGCATGGAAGTTCGCCAAGCTCTTGGCTGGCGGCAGCATCCTGACGGCGCTGTTGTGGTGGAACCCCATCCCCGTGGACGTGCTGCTTCAGATCGTCCTCGTGCTCGTCCTGCCGATACTGCTCGTCAGCGCCTTCATCGGCCTGGTCAGCTACGACCTGGCGGGCACCGCGTGGAATGAGTTCGCCTCCGGCAACTTCGCCAAGCGCGTGGAAACCCACCTCAAGAACCTGCGAGCACAAGCAGCATGAAAACACAAATCGTGATTTGTCACTGCGAGCACAAGTTCCAGGACGGGAGGTATGGCGTGGGCAAGCGCCTGGCGAACGTCGGCAACAACTACGCCACGTGCACGGTCTGCAAGAAGCAGCACCCGAAGCACAGCAGGTAGCGGGGACTTCGTCCCCAGGGTGGCGCACAGCGCCACCTTTATCATCAGGAGAGCCTTGCTCTCATAAACCTAAGAGAAAGAGAAGCAAAATGCGTATCACAAACAACGACGTAGTCCTGAGTAACGGAACCAGTGTGCGAGAACTGGTGACCAACCTCGGAACCTCCATGACCATGGTACTCAGCGTCCGCAACGGCCGAGCCCGTCTCGCCCTGCCGGACGAGTACTACGCCAAAGGCCAAAGCAACGCCGAGTTGGCCAAGCGGGTGGCTGATGGAATGACGTGCTTCGGCGCCACCATCCACAAGATCCTGGAAGCCTGTCCCGAGGACGTGGAGGCCATCAGTCCCAGGACGTACCGGCGGATGGCCGACGGCTCGAACAAGAGTAGCTTCGCCATCTGGTTCAACCCCGACCAGGGCTCCAGCGTCAACACCGGCACCGCCACCATCGACGACCAGCTGGCGGCGCTCACCGCCGAGTACCTGGAACTCGGAGGCGTGGGGCTGAACAAGCTCCATGGTCAGGCCCCTGTCGCCGTCGGCCAGTTGCGAAACTGGATTCAGGTCATCAAGGCCCGGGCCATCGAGGAAGCGGCTGACCAGGTCGAGAACGCCGAGGTCGAGGGCGAACAGGTCTCCGTCGAGAACCTCTAGAACCCCAGAGGGCGGCCACAGGCCGCCCTCTATCGTTCGGAGGCCATAGCCACCCACTTCTCACCCGACAATATTCGCATCACCATGGAGAGATCATGAGTCGACACAATCCCAACCTCCCCCAACACCGAGGGGCCTCCAGCGGTGGAAGCCGTCACGTGGCCAAGAGCCACAAGAACGGTGGTCTGCCCCGAGGACAGAAGGAGACGGTGGTCAACCTGCGAAAGCTGGCAACCAAGCGCCAGCTCAAGGGTCGGTCCCGCATGAACAAGACGGAGTTGCAGCTGCGCCTCCGGTAGCAGGAAACCAGGGGGCGGCGCGTAGCGCCGCCTTTTGCACTCGACACTAAGGAGTGCTAATGCCCACCAACATCGCCAAAGCAGCCCGTAACTACAACCTGAAGGACAAGCGTGATCGCGCCGAGTTCTTCCATGCGCACCCCATTGCCAAGAAGGCCGTGGACAACCACGTCTGTGAGATCACCAAGGGCGGCCGGCTGGTGCCCAAGAAGTTGCGATGACGGAGATCAGCTTCCACATCCCCGCCAACGTCAAGATCATGGTCGAGCGCTAGCGGGGGCGGCCCAAGGCCGCCCTTTACTATTGACACCAAGGAGGCCCATGCTAACAAAGAAAAAGATTCCGAAGGACAAGCAACTGAATAAGTCAAAGCACATATGTCCCCAAACGGGCGTAGTGATGACCAAGCGGGAGGTGCAGTGGCGTAAAAACAGCCGCTAACTACCCTTGGATATCGCGAAGCCCCCGATAGGGGGCGAAAGGAGAAAAGATGCTACCAGCAATCTTGGTATATTATACCTGTACCCGCATCGCGGGTTTAGCTGCAATCAGCAGCCTGTTCTTCGACAAAGAAGAACAAGAACAGCTAGTAGCTTTTTTAATCATGCCTGGCATTGGTGAAGTCTTCCTACTGGCGCTGCTAGCATTATGCTGCCTGGGTGGCAGATAGCTAAGGGTTACAATGTTTTGCTATCGCCTGAACTTGTACTAAAAACTCACTAGTAGTTAATGCACCCCGCAGCATATTACAACGCACACACGACGGTTGGCAATTTCTAAGTTCATATCCAGATTGATTGTTAATGCGATCAATAGAAAAGGCCGTGCCGCCGCACCAACGGCAGCCGGCCTTTAACATTTTAACCATCTGATCGTAAGTAAGAGGGATTGTCCCATACTTTTTAGATCTAGATCTAATACCACTATGTAGCTGACGCAAACTTCTGGTTGTCTCAGCACAAGCAAGACATCGCATAGCCGTAGGCCCCCGCCCTAGTATAGGTGCGCCACAACAACAAGTTTTGTGGACCGATACCTCTTGTTCATCAATCAAGCCCAAGTCGTAAGTACAACCGCGACAAATATTAGGGAAATAACAGTACTCGCCTACATCTTGTAGGTAATCGCACTGACTACACCGTTTTCGACTGCCCAAAATCCAACTCCGCGATAACATAGGTTTGACTGTTAAACGTTAAATACCCACCGACGGGGAATTTATAATATAGCCAAATTCTGCCGCAAGTCAAGTGCCGATTAACCCAGTTTCGCTCGTTAACTGGCAAAACGGGTAGAAAAACCGCTGCCGGGTCCAAAACCAGTAAGTAATAGCCAATAACGGTCTGAAAGCTAGTCGAACACAGCGAAAGCTGATAAATCTACTACGGAGGTGACAGATAGCAGGTCCTACAGCTAGTACTACTGGTGGTTATACAGCTCATAAAGAGAAGCACGTGCGCGGCGGGGACGACGTTATCGACGCCGACCAACTCGACCTCGACTTCACTCCAACAGGTTACTCACGTGATGGTAATCCAGCAGATACCAGTCTGTTAGCTGGTAGTACGTTGTTTATGATGGCACAGGGCGTCTGATAGCCAGCCGGGACCTACGGAAAGGCCCTGCTGGCCGATGATGGGAAGTACTGTTCCCAAAAATACTAAAAATGGGAAATGAAATTCCTAGTGGCAAGCCACGAGGTACAAATTACCATTACAAACACCAGTTACCACTACCATCGCAACCTAATATCAGCCGCAAAAGCCAACAATCACCAATTTAGAAAAACTCAGACACCACATGTCCAAAACAACCGCTGGCTCCCTAACCCAAACCAGCAATAAGCTAACCCAAACCAGCAATAAGCTTCCGTACCAACCACGGTCTGGTAATCACCAGGGGACCCCAAATCAGCTACCAGACAAACAACAGTCCATCCTAACTCCAGCTAAGAGCCTCTATAGGTAGCGCCATAACCAACGCTACTCCTGGACGTAGGTTGCAACAACTACATGTTGACAAACCTGTTAGTCTACTAGGATATACTGTTTATGAACTACTTGATGGCCGCGGCACAGAGTGGGCCGCCGAAAAAACCCGTATTTCCAGGCCGCTACTACCTGCACTTGACGGCATGAGTATAGAAGCACGCAATAGCTTTATCATCAACTGGTATAACCACGGGCTAAAACACACGCTGGCAACTCGTTTTGAAAACACTCACCCAAGTGTTGTCAATAACCTGCTAACCAAAATCTATAGGCAAAAAGGAGGCGGGCTTTACGCAGCATTTACTTGCAGGTGGCACTTACATGCCCTCACCAGATAGCAGGTAGCGAAGAACTGCTCAGAACAGCTCGTATCCTGGACACTATTCATAAACTAACTGCCGAGCCCGTATCCAACCTATGGAAAATCCACAGGAAACATCCAACTGGACTACAGACAATTAGACTAGCCCTATGGGAAGAAAGAAGGGTACAGGAGACCACACGCCCCCCACTATGGCCATACGTACCAAAGCATTGGCACGAATACCATGAGCAACTGGTGCAACATCAACGTGATCTCCAGAACAAAAAGCTTAAGGAACTGACAGCAGCCCGAGAGCCGGTACTAACCTACCTACGTACGCATTTGCCAGACCAAACAGGTATTACGTTACTTACCAGCTACGAACAATACCAGCTGGAGGCCAGGACGCTAAGACATTGTGTTGATTCCTATTGGGGTAAAGTAGGTTCACAAATACTTTCTTGTACGTATGAGGGTGCGCGCGACTGCAGAGGTCTCAAACACAGGTACGTTACTACAACTACTTGGTCACAGGAACTGTGTTATCGACCCCATGTACAGGCAGTGGGTACTCACATACCTACAGCAAACCAAACACGTTTGGGAACAGATAAAGGATATAGCGTGAAACAAGCAAGATGGCGAAACGAAGTCGTTAAGGTCTTAGAACAACAACCACCAGGGTTAAACAAAATATGGGAAGATGTACAAATGACAGTCGTCCAGTTCGCTGATGGACATTATGCTATCGTCCTGACAAGAGATCTCAAGCCTGTTGCTCCACTAGGAACAATTAGCCTGGCTGCAGACGAGATTGGCCGGCTGTCAGCAGCCAAAACCTGTGGTCAGCTTTCGGTTCCTGAATAACCGTGGGTGGGCGCATAGCGCCCACTTGCGCACGTGACCACATAGTAGGAGCTGTCATGAACAAGAATCATCTCGTTGTCTACAACAACTGGCTTGCCCGCGTTACCCGCGGAGGAACCGAAGTCGTCAATCTTCAATTCATCAACCTCAACAGCCACAAAGTAGGCAAACAGACCGTTGTTACGGCTCGATTCCACACCGGTCAGGTACACCAGGTGCCGGTAGCAAGCCTGGAGCGACCTCTGGCTGAAGACGTCAGGTCCTGGCGCCTGTGGCTCAAGAACCAGCGCCATCAGACAGCCGAACGACACATGAGGAAGCTCGGGCGTGCCCAGTCCTACGGCATGGAAAATCGAAGCCGCATCCTTAATCCCAACAACTACGCAGGGCGGTCATAGACCGCCCATTGGCATACGAGAGTGGTACTACTGCGCCACCGTAAATAAAGGCTAAAGGTTCTAACAGTCACAAACAGTAGATGGACCACAGGGTAGGCAACGCGAGCCTACCCTGTTTAATCCCGGGCGTGGCGCGCAGCGCCACGCTTTTCGCTCGGCAGGTAACTGCCAGTGGGTAGTTAGCATAGTCTGTGATTAGATTATGCAGTACGGGACTAGGATACAGAATCCGAAAGCAGGTGTGTTCATTAACCTGTTGTCAAAAATCACCTGTACTTGTTAGAACAACATAACCGCCACTGCTACTCAGTCGCAGAGATTTGTACTGAGGGCGCTTACGAGTCTACTTAACTTGTAAATGCCATACGTCATGAAGTTAGAAGCCCGCAGGGGCTTTGAAGCCATCTATAAGTTTAGCTAGCGAAAAGATGACGAGCGTGTAGCTCAAAGCTCCTAGTCTTGGAGACACGGTGTGATTAACTAGGCACCGGCAAACAAGGCCCTGGCTTCCTCGGAAGTCAACACTCGACCACGGTCGCGGGCTTGGAGGGCGTGTGGTGTTTCCCCTCTGTGTTCTTTGCGTTGTAGGTAAATGCACGAAGTCATTCAGCCAGGTTCATGGTTAGTATGTGAATGCACGTGCGCCGAAACACTCAAAAAAGGGTGTGGAACGTTAAACCTTCTGCGGAAAACCGACGTGTGATTGCGGATCAACCTCCTGTAGGAATACAGGCGGCCGAGGTCACTAGGGTGCGGCCTTGAATGTTCATGGGCATTCAGGGGCACAAGATATTATTGCAGATCCGTGGGGCCATGAACCCACGGTGTCGCTCCTTCTTCGGTACGTGTCAGGGACTAACCCGAAGGCTGTAATCACTCGTAACCTGGGGCCCTTTAGACCCCCGGGTGACACAATACGTGTCTGAGAGAGACAACGTGTTCCTGTTTTTGAGTATTTTAATGTGAGAACAAGTAGCCGGGGTTTGCCAGCCCTGGCGTGTTAGACCACCGTGTCTTGGCAAAGTTATCAAAGCCCAACCGTGTGAAGCCGGCACCTCGTGCTTGCTTCATAGGGCATACTACTACTACTACTACTGCGGGTCCGGGAGCAAGGCGATGCGCACCTTTGAAGGACGCCTTGACGGTAACACTTGTTCTTGCTTTCAAACACTTAAACACTTAAACCCCATGGGAGTCCCATGAACATCGCGCTCTTCATCGCCTCATTCCTCTTCACCGTGGCCATCACCTGCGGAGTCGCGCTCACCTGGGGCGAGATCGACCTCAAACCCTTCCTCATCGGGTACCTTGGGACCGCCATTCTCTTCGTAGCGGTA
>Ga0098053_1000295_pt1 | contig 17415 bp, 19 predicted proteins | sample 15BtaG_FD_77068 | JGI IMG/M metagenome (GOLD analysis project Ga0098053, IMG submission 77068) | Marine viral communities from the Subarctic Pacific Ocean - 15B_ETSP_OMZ_AT15312_CsCl metaG | ecosystem: Environmental > Aquatic > Marine > Oceanic | place: Pacific Ocean | collected 2015-01-18 | reverse complement strand
TAATTTAGTACCACAATCTGCAAAGGCTGTCACTAATTTATCCTCTTCGGGCTTGTCTTTTTTGGATAGTGTTTCTTCCTTTACTACTTGCTCCTCTTCGAGTTGCGGCAAGCCTGCTTTCTCTCTTATTTCATCCGTGGTCATAACACTTACTACCGTGGCCTCACTTAGTTGGGCCGATATTGGTACAATCTCTTGGATAAATAGACGCGGTGGCAGCTCCATTACTTCTAATAAGCTATTAAAAACACCCTCAACAAATATCTGTTTGCTGTTTATGTAGGTGTTGTTGAACAACTCGAAAGAATCTACTAATTGATTTCTACTGGCGAAGATTCCATCTTGTTTTATCCCGAATAATGAAGGGTCTGTAACTCCGTGGCCTGTAAATATCTCTTGTTGGGTTTGCTTATTTAGCAGCTCAAAACGCTTATCTAAGTCGTTGCCGTTTATCTGTTCTATCTCTACGCCTCCGTTCTCTTTTGAGTGCGCAAAGTTCAACAGGATTCTGTTGGCGTTGTTAGTGCCTGTAAATTTATCCGTTACTTTGTCCTCAATATCATCCTGTTCTGAATCGGTAGGAATACCCCCGAAGAAATTCAAGATAGTACCGCCAACAAATCCGTTTTTGATTGAATTAAGGTGAAAGTTTGCTATCTCAACATCAATATCAACATAAGGAATAGCCGCCAAATAATCAGGCAATGGATATACGTCTGTGCTTGGCGAATACTCACCGATGAAAAGTATCTGTTTACCGCTTATTTTATCGGGGTTAAAGTCAGGCACAAAATCAGGGTCTTTGGGTGCTTTCTTCCATCCCTCTTCTGAATACCACCAACCGCCATTTTTACCCCTTCTGTACTTTCTTAAGTCTGCGTGTGAAGTGGAGGCAATCGTTTTCTTTGTTTTGTTGCTTATTATCTCCAACAAGAACCCCCCGTGAATGATCAAATCTAAAACACATTGAACCAGTACCTCATTAAGAGTTTCGTTTGCGTTCGGGTGCTTCAAGAACTTATTAATTTTTGCGCCTTGTTCAACGCTCAAATCCTTTGTATCAATACCAAAACCCGAACCCGTAATGTAATCGGTCTTGCCGTTAATGATGGCCGCGTGTTTACCGCTGTGATTGTACAGGCTAATAAGATAGTCAGGCCATTGATTCTTCCAACCTTTCGTATCTCCGAACTCTATCCAGTCTTTACCTCTCAACTCTTTGAAGTTTGGCACTTCGTGAGCGTCCATCTTTATCACGTGTAAGTTAGGCTTCATAAGCTGCTATTGTTGGCGGTGTTGGTTCATAGGTATCGGTCGCTGTTACCGTACCTGTCATGGTCATCATTCCCGTTTCTAACTCTGTCAGTCCTGACGGGTCAACATTGGAAGAACTGGAGTTGGCGTAAATGGTGTACTTGTATTCACCGTTAATAGGTAAATCAACTTCACCATCTGCCGCTACTGCTCCTGATGTGTCTGTTATCACAAACTTATTATATCTCTCAGGGTGTGCGCTTGTGTCCTGTTGTACGCAGTAAAAGCCACTATTTGCCGTCTCGCTGTAAAACTCAAACAGGTAATGTGCTGCCGTTCCTTTTTCCGTTAAGGTTACAACAACATCGTTTGCGCTATCCCGCGTCAATCGGATCATGTGGAGGCTGCGAATATCTCAATATCTACGGCTGCCGTGTCTGCCATTGCGCTCACTTGGTCTATGTCCACGAAAGCAGAAAAGGCCGCGCCCGTTGTGTTAACCTCTACCTTATCGGCTGTCAACATAAAAGACTTGCCCGCCTCTACCTTAACATCAAACGTGTCTCCTGTGTCCTCGTTTACCCTTATGCGAACAAAATTAGTGTCATCCAAATTAGTGATCCGTAGGTAAACGAATCCCGCCCTATCTATATCGCCTTGTCCGTTGGCTGAACTCAAACCAAGCACATCAACCTCTGATGTGGGTACGGTCAATATCCGCCTTGAGACCTCGTTTACATTTGAAACGGTCAACGTGTGGCTGCCGCCTTGGTCAACGTTGTTAAGTGTTATCGCTTCTGTGATTGTTACGGCTAAATCTGCCGCTACTATTGTACTTGCCATGTTAGCCTTTTATTGTAAATATCGAAATGTGGTTTTTGTTCAAAAAGAAAGGGGCAACCAAGCCCCTAACTAAAAACAACAAATGAATTATTTTAATTCGTTATCGAGGCCAATAGGTCATCTACTGAACCTGACGCGGGGTTTATTTTCATTGCGGGGTCTGCTTCCATTCCCTCAAAAGCTAACTCGTAGCCGTTTCGGTCACTTGCCGCAACACCTGACCCTGCGGTCGATGGTGTCATGTCTAACCCGTTCTGATCCCCCAGTACCCAAAAATCACCGTCACCCCCGACCTCTGCTTGCATTGTTTCTACAATAACTACAAGACGATTCTTAGCCAAGTACAGAATCTCGTTCCGCTTGGTGGTGTTCAGCTTGTTCATTATTATGTTAAGCGTTGGTTTGAAGTAGGTAGAACCTACCGCCTGATTCGCTTGTGGGTCATCGTTAAAAGAAGATGTTTCACGCCTCAATTCGTATTTATAAAATACCGTTGATGCCGAACCAATGGCCGTAACTTCTCCACTTGCAGTTGTGGCGGCAAGGGCCGTCCAGTCTGCTAATGAAGCAAACCGAACGCTCTTAATACCTCCTATACTGTCTTTGCAATCGAGCGTGAAGCCCGTAGTCAATGTACATGCCATGTTTTATCTTTTATAGTGCGATGTAAGCTACCTCATCAGGGAAAGCAATCTGTGTACCGATTTTGAACTCGGTAGTAAATTTCACTTTCTTGTCATCCTTAGAATACCATACATCATAATTACTCATATCATTCGCTCCGTCAACTCCGATGAAGAAGTTTGAGGTTCTGCCTGCGTAGACTTTACTCTGTCCGTTCAATCCAACAACAGGTACAACTCTTAGCGTAGTGCCAGGGAATACTATTCCTTCCATGGTTGCTGTGTTCGGGTCTCCGCCTCCGCTGTTGATTTGCATACCGTTAGTTGATCCTCCCAAAATCAAAGCTGATTGAAGGGCCGCGTACGTGTCGTAGCCTACAAAACAAAGGTTATCCGCTTGGTCTGTCAAACCGTTCTCAGCAAGTGCCGTGTAAAGTCTGAACATCATTTCCTGTGCGTTGGCTGCGGTAAAGGCTGTTGTCAAAACAGAACCATCATAAATCGATGTTGTGTTTGCGTCAATCCCGCTACCTGACATTGCATCAATAAATCCATCAAAGAACTGATTGTTGCCTGTTCCTGACGTTGCATCACCTTGCCATATTGCTATATCAGCCTCTCGTGCGATCTGGTCGGCTACGTCATCCAATATAATTTGGAAAACCGCGCTTGGCTCAACGCTGTCATAGCGTGCGCCTGCTCTAATTTGTGCGCCCAAATACTTCTTTTCGAGGTCTTTCGGACACCATTCCAAATCTACCTTCATATCTCCAACAGTCAACGCCCGCTGTGAGAATGTAGATGAACCCGAAGCGTTGAAGCCGCAAGCATCTGATTGAAAGTAAATGGTGTTAGCCACCTGTGGGAGTTTTTCTGTTCCCTTTACCCCGTCAAGTACTTCGACAAGGTTAAACATCTTCGCGCCTATTACGGTCGCTGTTTGTAGTTCAGCTCTTTGCTCTTCTACGTAATCTACTAATCCTGATACATTAAATGCCATCTTATTTCTTATTTAATTTGTTTAATTCTTGAAGTGATATTCTACCGTTTCGCTTTCGTTTGAACGGTTGGTGAGTTTTCTTTGTTGGTTCTTCAACTGGTTCGGCTGCGATAGTCTCTACCAATTCGATTGTTTTCTTCGTGGTGTTGGTAAACTTTTCATCCAACTCTGTCACCACCTCGGCCTTTACAAATTCCTTTAACCGCTCATCCATTGTTGATAGGATGCTATCGGTTATTGATTTTGTCAAGTCCTCTGCGAATTTCTCCGCGTTGAACTCGGCAGGCTTATCTTCGCTTGCTTCAATTTCGGGCATAACCATATTAGCTACGATACCGCCCTCAATAGTTAGAATAGAACCATCTTCCAATTCAACCTCACCATCTGCAACGGGGCTTAGTTCGCCATCCTCTGCTATCACTTCGGCAGTTGCTCCAACTTCGGCAGCGGGTGTTAGTCTTATTGTTTCACCTGACACCGTTTTTACGTCTGCCATTTCAACAGGCGTTTCTTCGGGTGTCTCATCTTCAAAAATCAATTTCTTAATTTCTGCGAGGTTCTCTTTTACTTTGGTTTTCAAATCCATTATTATTGTCCTTTATTAGATATATCACTTTTGTTTGTCCGTTCGGTTTTATTTTTCTGTCAACACTCTGACGATACGATTAATCAGCTCTTCGTCTGCGATTCGTTCCGCGTATTCCTCAAAGATTCCCTCTACTGAAAAGCCTCGATACGTGCCGTCTTTAACCTTCGCCCACACTTCGTCATTCTCAACTTTGAACGAGCCAAACCATGAGCCATTCGGTAATTCGCTGAAACCGTCAGGTGTTTTCTTCTTGTCATCTATGATAAAGGATTCAAACATGAAAACCCCGTCAACGTCCTCCGAGTGCATAAGGTTGACCGCGTTTGTGCGGCCCTCTTTTGAGAACTTGTAAACGATGTTGCGAATAGTATCGGCATCAAACTGCACATAATACTCTCCGAGCTGTTCATCACGTCTGTAAATAGGTAGGCCCGCGACCATTAACGGCCCAGTAACTACCCTCTTTTCCTCGTTCGCTTTGAACTTGTATGGGTTTTGGTCTGAATTGAAGGCCATCCATTGCCTTTCTATTGCGGGGTTATCCACAAAGGATACTTTTTCAACGCGGGTTTCATCCTCTTCGTTGATTATCAATTTGATTATTGGTAAGTTCATCCGAATGTTATTTGTGATTCGATTTGATTTATGTTTGATTGATTGCCTGTTATGTCCGTCTCAACAACAAAGGCCTGTATAGTTGCTAATTGTGCCTCTGACGAATTAATTATATCTGTTCCGTTTGTCTCAATTCCTTCCGTTGGTGCTGTTGAACTTGGTAAACTCGGCAGACTCACGGAGTCGGGAATTATAGATGAAGGCCCCGGCACTTGTACGTTGTTCAATATGGTTGATGCCTGACCGATTGCACTTAACACCGCTGCAACACCCGCTATAATCCCCGCGATCATATCCCACGGTGTAAACGATCCACTTGTGGCCGTCTTGACTGCTCCTGATATTGCTACGGCTGTGTCAATGGCTATTTGTGCAACTGCAAACGCTTTAGCCGCTGCCATATCTTCTTCTGATTGTTGGCTGATTAAATTACCTATCTGTCCCAATGCTTGACTAATACCAGAAGCTGCATTAATTCGGGCGTTGGCTAAATCAGCCTCTGCCTGTACGCTTTCGGCACTATCTGCAACCTGATTAGCTAACCGTATTGCTTGGTGCTTATCGTGAATGGCCTGTATCTCCGCCCCGTTGACCTCCAGTAAAGCCTTTCGTAATTCATGCTCAATCTGTGATTCGCCTGTTATCTTATTAAGCCTTCGTTGTAGTCTTTCTTCTGATTTGGCTATATCTCGCTCTTCTTCATCCTCAATCAATAGTATCTTAGCGTCAATCAGTTCCTTTTGAAGCCTTAACTCTTCGTCTGCCGCTTTCTTATCTTCGTCCTTTTTTAATTTAGTCTCTGCTGATTCTGCCGCCCTGATCTGTGCGTTGATGGTGTTCAGCTCCCTTTGGAATTGTCGTTGAGTGTTGAGCCTTGTTGCGGTCTGTCTGTTTACCGCTGCAATTGCCTTGGCCTCTTTATCTAAATTTTCTTTGTTGGAACGGCTGAATGTATTCTCTAAAGTTTGAGCGTCTGCGCGTAGTTGTAGTACTTTGGTTTCCGCACTCAGCAGCCCGTCCTGTAATTTGATGGCCTCGTTAATAGCGTCCTTTCTTTCTTGCGCTCCGAACTGATCCTCTTGCCTTGCCTTCAATCTCAACTCTGCTATCTTACCCTCTAATTTTGAACGATCCACAAGTAAACTTCTTTCAAGTTTATCAGCATCTGCCCTCATGTCAGCAACCTTCGCGCCTTGCGCAACCTCTTCCTGTGTGACCTCAATAAATTCCTTTGTCGCTGCTATCGCTCCTTGTATGCTTTCGGTCATTCCATCAACTCCCAACGCTACCTTTGCTGTTGCGTCCAACGCTATCTTACCCGCTTGTCCGAAGTCTCCTTTGAATAACGCTTGCACCGCTTTGCCTAATTGTGGTACTAACTCAACAAGACCCTCAAAACGGTTTACAATGTTCTCTTTTATCAGCTGCCCGAAAGCCCTCAAAGATTCCTGTGGATTCTCAAAGGCTGATATTACTTTCTCACCAAAATCTGCCAACAGGTCACGAAGATTACCGACCACAACGCCTATTTGAGCCATGATGCGGGCGTACTTATTTTGCCCCTCTTCGCTATCCGTGAAGGCCGCTTTAACCGCTGCAATAGTTACCGCTATGCCCGCTAATAATAAGCCCAAAGGCGTGGCAATAAAAGCCACCGCTGCCTTGGTCATTCCTTTAATTCCTGATGCAAGGTTGGCCGCTGCACCTGTTGCCCCTCCCATTGAGGACGCTAACTCTTTGCCGCTATCGCTCGCACCTTTGAAACCTTTGTCTATCTCTTTGGTGGTTTTCTTCGTTGACTTACCGACCTTATCTACCTCTTTGTTAAGGTCTTTGAAATCGTCCGTTAGTGCCTCGGTTGACTTTTCAGCCTTACCCGTGTCAACATCTACCTTAAATGCTACTTTCTTTGTTGCCATTGCTTTTACCCTCTTATGTGGGCGTTTGTCCCGTCAGCGTATATGTCCATAGCATCATACTGGGTTGTTAATACTTGTGAGGATGTACCATCAATGAATCCCGTTGCGCCTGTTATGCTAACTGTGTTCACGCTGCTATCCGTTTTCTTCACGTTGATCCAAAAGTTATCGGTCATTGTCATTGTTATTGCAACCGCTCCGCCCGATGCATCAACCAATACCATCTCCCTATCGTTGGGCGTGTAGTCTATCGCTGTGCTTACTTCTGTCCAAGCCTTGGCAACTTTGCCGTCTATTATCGTGACATTGCTCTCGGTTACGCTTTGATTGCTTGAATTAATTATGTTGACATTGTGAACTCCCGCTGCTACGTGGTTATCGTCTCCTTGTATCATTATGTTGTAACTGGCCTCGCCTATTACGTTGCCGTTGCCGTGTACCATAAATTGTCGAACGTCTGCCGCGATTCTATTACCGATACCGATAGACCTACCTTGCGCCCTTGGGAATCGTTCGTGGCGTGTCGGGTAGGGTGCGTCAACCTCTACATCTGCCATTCTCATGGTTCCAACAGTGCCGACCGCTAACGTGTCAACATCTAAAGGTTCTTTGTCGAGTACCTTCAATAGCTCCACGGTTGTAAGCCCTTCGGAAAATGGGTTGTAATCGATAACCTTATTTAGCCTCCAGTAGCTGTTATCAACTACTATCTGATCCCTAAAATCTAAACGTGCAATGTCTAAAGGTTCAAGATAAAACTTGGCCGTCATTACTTTGCTATCCTTATCTGTAATCTCTAAGAATCCGCGCCTGTGATACCTATTGAACAGGTTGTCATTCGTTATTAATAGCTGACCTGTATTGGCGTTCTGCGAGTAGAATAGTTCATTAAGCACTCCAAAGTTTATATCTTGTGCGGGTGCAACGGGGTGTGTCAAGTGGCCTGCGTATGGGTAGGTGGAGTAGAACCGTCCACTACCCTGATCTGACAACCCGTAACCGTCATTGAATAGTCCCCAATTAGGTACTGAATCTATCAGGCCCGCATAGTACAAGATTCGCACGTTATGTTCCGCTGCCTGTGGGCCATCATCCACATTGCTATCCCATATCTTCGGTATGATTCTATTGCTAATCCCATCATTTACTAAAGGAGTAGGGCTAAATGTTACATCATGCTCCTTTTGGTTTTGCAGAAAGTCGTTGAAAACGTTAGCCTTCACATTTCCGTATGCTTTACCGTGACGGTCTTGGTAAAGATTGTTATAATAATCATTATCCTTCGCGTATGAGTAGAGGTATTCTTTGGCTGTAAGTAGTGCCATTGGCTCAACCTCGATAGGGCTGTCGTGGTCTATCTTCTTTGTCCAATCCTTAACTACTCCACCCTCATAAAAGTCATCCCGCGTTTCAATTATTAGATTGTTGTCGCTGTCCAAATCAGGCAACACGTACAAATTAAACATCTTGACGAGGTTTAGTAGTACATCCTTCATTTTAATATCAGGCAACATTGACCACATTACTATATTCTGGTCGGGGAATATGTCGGGCAATACGTTCAGTTCAATGGTTGTATTTGTCGTTTGAAATACATCGTTACCCTGAAACATGATAGACTGAACCGCTGACCCTATCTCTACTGTTGCATAAATGTACCACCCAACAGGACACCAAATGTTCAACGCTGAAAGGTTAATGGTTGTTGTGGCTGTTGCCCCTATTACCGCATCAGGTATTACCCAATCAAATTCTGTCTCTGCCATTATGTGGGTAAAGTTGATGCTAGACGGATCGTCTACCCTCCAAATTTTTATAGTCGAAGATGGTAGATTCTGCTCTATTGGTAGCGTGATTCGTGTTAGTTCATACTCAACCGTTACATCTACGTTGTACCAAGATGACTGTGAGGCCGCTTGAAATTGGTCTAATGTTTCATCCCATTGATTACCCACATCAAGAACATCGTCAAACTCCACATGCCTTATATCTGACGGTATGAATGTCAGTTGTTCTGTTCCGTTGGCCTGTGCTATTACGTGAGCCTCGTCTAAAGATTCCTGTGTAGCTGACCGCCCACTTCCATCATACGGAAGAATAAGACGTGAGAAAAACGCATGATCGAAAAACGTTGATGTGTAGGTGAATCCCGCGTGTTCAAAGATCTTATCTATCAACTCTTTTACGTAGATGGCGGGGCGAAACTCCATTACATGTTGAACGCCTGACTGATTCGGAACTGTGCCGCCTAATGGTGTGAGTGTTCCATAGTCTACCTCTATGCCGTAATCAATGTATGGGTACACATAGCCCTCTCCATAAGGTGTACCCCAACTACCCTCGATTGAATCCATATTGAAGATGTGGTCGTGGGTTGAATAATCTAAGTATGGCACTCGTTCACCGTCCACACTTTCAAAGCCGCCTATCTTCTTGCTGCCTAACTCCGCGAAGATGTTAACCAGTTCACCAATAAAGACCACTTTATATTTATAAGCCGACCGAACCCGTATTACCTTGCGCAGTTGTAAACTCCCTTTCATCACCGTGATGCCGTCAGCCATTACAATGGCCGTGGCTTTCTTGTTGGGGTTGAAGTTCACCTCAATGTTAACCGCTGTCGGGTCGTTGAGGTTGGTCATATTCACGTCATAGATATGCCCGAATAATTCATCATTCCTTGGGGTGCTTGGGCAAACTATTGTTTTCGTATAGGACGTGGTTCTCTTGTCAGGATGGCGAATGTCTGCTATCCCGAAATTAAAGGACATTCCCGTGCTTTCGGTTACGTCTAATTGCCTACCCTCTACTATTACCTCAACCACGTTGTCTCGTATTTATTTTTGAATACTCCAATGTGAAAGTGTATTGATTCAATTTATTATTTAGACTTGTTTGCTTAGTTATTCTACGGTCATCAATAACAACAGATACCAATTCGTTATTGATAACTTGGTACACTATCGGAGATGTAAATAGCTCTTCCATCCATACGCTTTGCTCGTCTGTTAAGTAGCCTGTGTTTACCTTTAATGTTTTGGTGTTCTGTACATCATACACCGTCTTACCCCGTGAGGCTTTGGTGTAGTCCCAAGATTGTGCATACTTTGTTCTTAACCCTTGCCTGAATGTGCTTTTATCGCTCTTGGTTTCCTCTTCGCTCATTAAATTGAGGTTGAACGATTCCATACCCCCCATTCTATTAAGCCACTGCAATCTGATAGGCGTATACTTGCCACATTCCCTATCTATGTTGATGGTCATCATTTGGCTTATATTGTTGGAAGACCCATCATTAAGTACTACCGTGTAGCTCTTTGCGCCCGCCAACAAAATAGACGGGTCCGCCGCTGAATAGTATGATGGGTTCAAGTGGTCAAAGTCGCTCGGCCCTATCATTAAGCGTAGATACCGCGAATCATAGTGGACATGCATCGAGGGGCTTTCTACGTTCGTGATGCTCTCAGAATTAATTTGAGACCCTTGCGCATTGTAGTCATCATATGTTACTATGTCGCACGCTTTCGGTGCGTTGATCATGCCACCGATAAAGTAAAGCCCCATACTGTCCCCTGTATTCACATCTCTTGTGAACAACCCACTCGTTAATGGTAATGTTGAACCTACGCCTGTGGTCATCAGGTAATCTGTATAGTCAAAATCTAACCAGTCATCTACATCAATGCCTCCATTCCACGCGCTTTTCGCGTCAGATAGCCATAGGTCATTTGGAATGTACACACCTTGCGCGTTTTTGTCTTGCGATGCGATTAACACATCGTACTCAAAATGGCTGCGACTGTTCTTTAAGAATCCGCTGTGTGTTGTTGTGGGTATCGACACGTCATGTCCTACCTTGGACTGAATGATTCTTTTAATGTCTATGTATGCCTGTTGGTCTGTTCCATAAGTGTTAACGGTTGGAAATACTATCTGTCTTGATATTATGTCACCGTTAATGTCCCTAACAACTACTATGTACCGCGTTGTCGGGGTGTGTAATGGTGTCTTAAAAACAAACACCATGTCGTTATAAGCTAACGAATACTGTTCAGGTTGTTTATAAACTATCATTCGTCAATTATTTTTTGTATATCATCTATCGTCTTGTCTAAATCCTTTTCGATAGCATCGGACACCGCGCCCTCCACATCACTTATCAAATCAGATTCAAATACATCTGTTGCAAAGTTGCTACCTATCGTACCTTCACGGCCTATCTTTCGGGCTATCGCAAACGCTATGCTTTCAGTTGATGTAAATGTATCTTCACGGCCAAAGGTTAATCTATCCCGAACGCTCGGCCATTGTAGCCAGTCAACTATCCTCTGTACGGGTGGCATACGTCCCGCCTTTCGGCCTTTATCCACCGCATCCCAATAGTCCAACATTAGAACCTCGGCAGACCATAAGCCTTGACGTGGCGAAGAAACCACCGTAGTAATTGATTCGCCTAACGCTCCACTTGCTACCTTACCGCGTGAAGTCAGGTTCTCTGACAACCTTGCAGCCATCAACTTCATGCCCCCTTCTAATGCTGCTTTTAAATCGAACGCCATCTATCCTAAGATAGCCGTTTCTTCGTTTCGTTTGCTTCTACCGTTCTCAACTCTTTGTAGAATGCTAATGTATTCAGGAACTCAACCGTACTCATGGATAAGAAGTACTCCCAAAGATCGCGTCTGCCGTTGGCTACGTTGTCAACCGCCCTCAACCAGTTGTATCTTCTTGCAAAGCTATCATGTCCTGTATCCTCTTCAACTCCCTCTCTATCGTCCGTAGGGAATAGTCCGCTGTATTCTTTTCTAATTCGTTGTAAGTCGATAAAAAAAAATCTGCTAATGGCTTAACAATGGTCATAGGTAAATTAAGAGCGTCCTGTTTTATCTGCTCATGTTCCATTGGTTTCTTGTCGCGTGTCCAAAATATGAACTTTGTCGGCTGCATTAGGACGGCCATAATGTCTGCAAAGTTTGCGGGTGCTTTCTTGTTGGTCAGGAAGTAATTGATGTCGATGTATTGACCCGCTGTCATCGTGTGCGCGTCCTTAGCTATCTTGTAACGTTTCCACCGCAAAGGAATACTCTTTGACACCTTGCCTTGAATTGGGTCTTTTAAGAATTGGAGCTGACCCATCAACCGCCCAAGGTCTGCCATTCTAACCATTCGCACGTCCTCAATATCAATATCTGCCATCAATGCAATGGTGGCAAGCACCCGCTCAGTATCTTCGCCCTCCATATCGTTAAGGTCAGAAAGGCCTATGTATTGTGATAGCGTTACCTGTGACCAGTCTTTAGGTAAGTGTATTGTCATAGCGTTCTCTTATGGTTGCGAATATCGTAATTTTTTATCACATACTCCCTTAATGCTTGGCCTTGGTCGTACATCTTCGCAGCTCCCATCTTTGACACCTTCGCAAATGCCTTGCGCCAGTTGTCCGTTTTGTAGATTCCTTCGTGGTCATCTATGTACGGGTGCATCCATGAGCAGATAATCGGAGTGGCTTTCATACCGCTTTCAATTATCTTCAAGTTGCTTTTCATCTTGTTAAAGGTGCTATCTGTTAGGGGTGCTATGCTGATGTCCATGTGGTCATAGAATAGGCCGTAGCTATGAACATCTAACATTGATAGTACCCGTATCTTCTTTGTTCCATTGCCTGACATGATGTAATTGTATGTGTTGAATACCTTATGTTCTGAAACCCCACACAATACCGCTTCAACATCGTTTGACCTCCACGCCCTTGCGGTTTCGTACAGGTCTTGCTCATGTGTTATTCCACCCACAAAACCGATACGAAAGTTATCTGACTTGGTAGGCTTCGGATGCCATTGTTCGTCTGTTGGGTCTAAGGCGTTCGGGTACACCTTAACATTCTTATTATGCTTGCGTATCTTAGTCGCTAACATCTTATGCGTTGTCCATACCTCGTCAGCGTGTTGGATTGCCTCAACTATCTTTGATGTGACACCATTGACCTTGTGGCCGTGGTAGCCTACGTGGTTCTGTGGAAGTACCCAATAATCATCAATATCTACTACTACCTTCGTGCCTCTGTGATTGAACTTTCTAATGATCTTTAACTGTTCGGGTTCGTACATGAATCGACTGAATATAACCACATCACAATCCACCTTATCCACCTTATCCAGTGGAATGGTGTTGTATAGAGTTAGATCGTGGTCGGTGTAACTCAAAGGGTTAATCAGTCTGTGATAGTTTACCCCTTGGCTTGTTGATTCTATTACCGCTACTTTCATCTGATGTTATATTTGCCTGTTGAGTTTACCTTGCCTGAGATTACGTACCTTATCGCATCCATTGCGTGATTGAAATTGTCAACGGGTTTCTTTGTTGTTTCGCCTGTCTTATCCTTCGCCCACACATAGCCGCGAAACTCTTTTATGATGTTTGTACTGCGCTTGGTAACGTGCAGCTTTAAAGTCTGCATCAGGTCAATACCTGACCGAATACTATCAGGGCCTTTAACGCATGGTCGAACGTTGCAACCTCTGCGCCTTAACTCCTCGATGGTCTTAGGGTCTGCGCTATCTGCTATCATTTCTGACCGCTTAACCGCGTGTACCCTTTCGCTGATGTCGTTTGATGTAAGGCCCGTTTCGTATGTGTGTTCATCTAAGTAAATCTCACCGTCTGACATTGCTACCTCTATGATAGCTGTCGGGTCTGCGCTAAATCCGAAGTCGATACCGTAGGCTGTCCACTTGCGGCCTGTTGGCATTGTGTCCACCTGTGTCCAATTGTCAAAGACAACGCCCTGTAATGAACCAACTTCGCCAAGCCCATACACCTTCCACCAATTAGCCCAATACGCGCCCTCTTTGAATTGTGCCGCCTCAATATCTTCTTTGATTGTTTGCGGTAGTGCCTCATTGTCTTTGTAGCTTAGTATAATTAGTTCAGCATCTGATTCGGGTAGTACTTCGTTATGCGCCCAAAATTGTGAGGTCGGATTGAAGTCTAAGTAAATGTCCTTACTGGTTCTGATTGCTAACTGATGGTAAGCGTCAAACGGTATATTATTCGCCTCATTGATGTATAGAATGTTGCGCCTTGCACCCCGCAACCGCCCCTCTTGGTCTGCGCTAAAGAACTCTATGTATGACCCATTGTGAAACGTGTATGTTAGTAGTGACCTATTCCAAAGGCTATCAGTAAACCGCTTAGTGTCTTGTAAGATCTTCAAACAGTCCTTCATTGCGCCCCTTCGCAAGTGTGGTATTGATTCGCTCACTACGCTTATCTCAAGCCGTGGGGTCTTTAGGGCTTTGTCAATCAGGATAGGTAGAATACCGTAGGTCTTACCCGCTGACGTTCCACCCTGTACAATCTTCTTTCGCTTGGTTAAAGCGAGTATCTTATTTATCGCTGTTGTCCGTAGGAACATCGGGGAATAGTGGTGGCGGAGAAATGTTCTCGACCTGTTGCTTGTCTTGTAGGTTGTTCAGCCTTTGGGTTATGCTTGGATTGTACACGCCCAACATACCACCAATGATCTGATTCTCGCGGATCTCTTCCCTTATCGCGCGACAGATAACCCTAAAGTCGTTATATAACTCCCCATCATTATCAAAGTAATGGCTAACATCTCCGTGGTTATTCCTACAATACCGTTTGAATCCTTCGAGCGTCATGGGTACTTTTAACGGGTCTGTAACTCGGCATCCATCCTTACCAACATACTGAACATTCAACCACTCTTTATTCTGTTCGGTCAGGTCTTTTTTGTACCCCTTCCAAGCCTTTGAAAGTTCTTTTACTGTCTTAAATATCCTTGTTGGGTGTGGCATCACTTCTTTGTCGTTCGTTTACGTCTCTTCTTTGGCTTTGTTCCCATAAATTCAGAATAGGCTTTCTTTGCTTTCGCCATTTCTCTATCCTTCATCTTTCTATATTCAGAAGATTCGCCTACATCGTTTCCTATGTATTCAGAATCTACCCCGTTCACATAGCCGTTAATGAATCCCGCCTTTTCGCATCGGTGGTTATAGGCCGAATCCCAAAGACCGTACTTTGAGAACTCATTGAACGGCCCTACTTTATCATACACCTTTCTACTCATTACCCATGTTCCGAACACGTTACCAACTTGCTCATTCAGATTGCCGTGTTTCTCTTTGGTCTTGCTTGCGTTGCCCCTCCAGTTGAAACCTACCAAACCTACCTTTGGATTTTCTCTGATTATCTTTATCGCTTCTGACAACCACGGCCTCGGTAGTTTAATATCGTTACCCGCTATCACAATGATGTCTCCTATCGCTACCTTCATTGCGTTGTTGAGTGCTTGAGCGTTGCCTATGTTCTCACCGTTGTCTATGAACTTATTCGCAAAGGTTAAGGCCCAACGTTTTATCCTCATGTCTGTGCTGCCGTTGTCCGTTATTATCGTTTGACGGATAGGATGGCCCGCTGATTGTCTGTTACCCGCTGTTACTTTTGGGGTAATTCCAAAGCGGTCAATGATGTTCATGATGTAGGTTACTGTCATTTTAGCCAGTCTTTTGATGTTGTTAATGATGCCCGCGCTTGTTGTGCTACCCAATATGGATCTATGTCCATTGTGTACAGTTGGTCGATTCTTTCAAAGATTGAATCTATATCTGTGTAGTGATACGTATGGAGGGAGTGGCGGTTGCTTATTGTAGGCCGTCCCATGTGTGCCATTTCCCGTGAAGATGTGTAACCTCCGAACGGGTTAAATTGTAGGGTCATTCTACATTCACGGTAGATGTCTTTCATCTCTTCCTCCGTGTGTGGATGGTAGCCTATTTCTACCTTTGATGGCCCGTATCTATTCACTACTTTCTCCAGTAGATCGTGCCTGTACTTCTCTCTGTTGTGGGTGTCGTTGGCTGATTGATAACAGTATATTTTCCCCCCTAATGGTTCGGGCTTGAAGTTGTCAAATGACCTGTAAGAGATGTTGTGAATCTCAATGGGTTGCATGGTCTTTAACGCCTTGGCCATTGTTTCATCTGCGATAATAGTACAGTCAATTTGTGGAGCGTTAACCATATCAGCACCCGCAAACATTGCCTTTTTTGGCCCTCGGTGTGCTTTCATCTTTTGGATGTCCACGTTTGAATATAACCCAACGAATAAAGCGGGCGCGGTTGGGTCTGTGTATTCTGCCAACTCCCAACGCTCTCTGAACCCCTTGTGAAAGTGGCTGATGCAATCGCTTATGTATGCTTGCTTAATACTCATTTGCTAAAATTACTTTCGCCATCTGTTGCACGCTATTACAGTTGCAATTCCACTCTACTGTCTGTCGGGGTGCGTACTTTCTCATAACCCTTTCAAGCTCGGCCCTTGTCTTTTGGTCAACCCGTCCAGCGAATTGGTTACGCGCCATCTTTTGTAGGATGGCTAAGTTATCTAATACAACCAGCTCCATAGTACTTGTCTTGTGATTAATAAAAAACCCATGAACGAGGCCCACTCTATCGGGCTGCATGGGTAAAGATAACACAAAGAAACGACACTGCCAAACCAAAAGGTAAGACAGAACGAGCAGTTGAACGGTTTTCGCATTTGAAAGTATAACCCCATCGAAGCCGCAAGCTCTGACAATCCTATGATGAAGAATATCAGTCCAACCGCTTGCATTTCTTTCTGATATGTTCCCTTACTTTCTTGATGGTGGCGTGTATGCTTGACAAAGGTATCCGCGTTTTTGATTCCAACGCTCTCATGTTACCCTCTTCTATGTAGGATTCCATCACGCCCCTGTCGTACCAATGGAGTTTTCGCATTTCTGCCTCGGTCGCCAGTACTAGCCTTTCATATTCTTCTTTTTCCTCTACCGTGTTTGTTGGCTCAACCCTTGTTATCTTGCGCCTATACTTCGCCATTATTCCGCGTGTTCCGTTCATGTTCCTGACGGTGGTCACACACCAAAACCTGAAATATGGTTCAATCTTTTTTAGTTCCTTGGCTGTCTTTTCTGATATTATTAGGCAAAGTTCAGCTCTACAATCCTCCCAATTACTACCCGCCTTTGTCTTGATGTAGCCGTTGAGCTTGTTGTCATTCAAAACATGGGACAGCATCTGTTCTTTCACCACGTTTGATCTATACAAATATCCGAACCCACATAGGCGGTCATCCAATCGCCTCTATCTAAGCAGAAGGATTCTACTGACCCGCTGCAATCGTTTCTTATCTCAATCCAATAACAGTTATTAATGCCATCGTTAGTAATACGGCCACACATACAGTCGGATGGTAGTTCGTCTTTGCTGCACCCTGCCATTGCCAGTATTACAATTAGTTTCTTCATCTAACTATCTGCCCTACCATATCGAGTATCATCATACCCATCAACAGGGTGGGGAATGCAAATATACAAACTATCCATTCAAATATGGTTTGTTCGCTTATCTCTTTGGTTGGGTCGGGTTTGTAGGTCATTCTTGCGCTAACTCAGTAGCTTCTTTAAGGTTTCCAAATATCTCAGGAATATCTACTCCTGTTGTTGCTATTACGGCATCTCCAAGTTCGTAATGAGCTGAGTAACCTGTCTTGGTTGGTTCGATGTGGATG
>Ga0098053_1000291_pt1 | contig 17504 bp, 20 predicted proteins | sample 15BtaG_FD_77068 | JGI IMG/M metagenome (GOLD analysis project Ga0098053, IMG submission 77068) | Marine viral communities from the Subarctic Pacific Ocean - 15B_ETSP_OMZ_AT15312_CsCl metaG | ecosystem: Environmental > Aquatic > Marine > Oceanic | place: Pacific Ocean | collected 2015-01-18 | reverse complement strand
CCAATAATTGTATTGCCATTCCCTGTGGATGTGTCTTTCGTGAAAAGATTAACACCCGAGCTTAAAATCTCTGCCATTGTTATCTATTTTTTAAATTGTTATTAACCTATAGATAAATATACAGAATTCCTACAAAATATTTCTTATTTTCTGATTTTTTGTATCCCCACTTTCCTTGGAGATGTGGGGCGGTTGTATGACCTATTAGATGGGGTGCTCACTCTTGTGGGCGTAGCTCTGTTCACAGTTCTGTGCGATCGTTGCACTGTAGGTCTGTGAGGACGATTTTGTGTATATGTTTTTGTACGCTGTGGTGTGTGAGTCCTGACGTTCACCCTCTTAGTGTTCGTTGACTTTGAGTACCCGTCGGTGGGTCTGTTTACTTTTGTGTGTGTAGTTGGAGGTCTCGGTACTTGCCTATTAACTTTATTTTTAGTAGTCGTCCTCTGTGTTGTAGTAGGACGTGGTTTTGAAGCAACCACCACCTTATTACCCTTGTTTGGTTTAGTGTATTTTCTAGTTCCCCCAGAATTTGATGAAGAACTTCCTCGATGACCATAATGCGTGTTTTTCTTTCTATAATACGTGTAGTAATTGTTATTATAGTAATTGTTGTAATAATAATTGTAGTGATAGGGTTGGTAATATGAATAATAAGGTGAAAGGTATGTTACGGAATGATAACCCCATTGATTTGAATAATAACTATAGTGGTTATTATAATAAGGGTAATCCCAATGGGAATAATAATAAGGTTTCCAAAATCTCCAATACCTTAATCTGATTCTTCTTGTGTAAATATAATCATAACCAGAAGACATATAATAATTGTTGGTAATAGTAGTAGTTCCATCTTCTTCTGTTGTATCACTCGTTAGGTGTTCGTTACCGCCATAATAACCATCGTATGACGTATCATAATATAAGTCATCGTAATATTGCGAGAACCCAGTGCTGGTTATAAATATCAATACAATTAATAATAAGTTTTTCATGTTTATCTTTAAACTATATAAACAAAAGACGTGCCAAACTATCAATCCTCCTTCATCTTATCGAAGAACTTATTCTGTTCATCGGCAATCTTGTTTAACTCCTCCAATAACTTCCCCTGCAGTACTTTCTTCTTCCTATAGAAATGTAAACCTACCAAACACCAAATACTAGCACCAAACCATAAAACACACCCAATGTTTTGGTGATAATGAAAACATGACGCACCAATAAATAAATAAACCAAAGAGAAAGCAAACCTACCCACCTCTGGTAATAAAAAATAAATAAAATTCTTCACATAATAGATGAAAACACCCAAAAAGAAGAAAATTGTCGCCCATAAAAAGTAATCCATCATGTTTTCCTTTATTATAAATATTTATAGTTAAAGATAATGAGACTTTTTTAAAAATCAAATGGCAAAAAAGAAAAAAATACAACTTAAACCAACAACATCACTTAATCTACTGGTGAAACAACAATACTTTTGCCAAAAGTGTAAATATATCGGTCAATTTGATTATGAACACATCCAACTACATGGGAAACTAATTAAAAAACCCTGGAAGACCATACCGAAACCAAAATATTGCGAAAGCTGCAATAGGAAACTTAACTTCGGTAAAGGAATGGGTCCAGATGCATATATGGACAACTATAGTCTTATGTGGACATTTTGGATCACTTTCGTCATAGGTTTTATTGCATTTGGATGGGCAATGAGTCACTTCTTTGATATTCAAATATTCCATGTGCTAACAAAATGGATATTTGGCAATAAATACGAAATAGGAGAATGGTAATGGGACTACAAATATTATTATTATATATCATCGGTTCGATAATCGGTGGGTTAGCATATTTGTTCTATGTCGCAGGACAAGGGTACTATGGCGAAGATAGATTACTCATAGTTAGAAAAGTAATAACGTGGGGACTGAGAATTGGAGCCTCAATAGCATTTACAAAACTGTTTACATCACCAATATCAATAAATGAGTTCTGGCTGTTCGTTTGTGCCTACCACCTACTTTTATCTTTACCAACACAAGGTACTTACTACCAACTTAAAAGAAGTCTTGGTGGTGAAAAACTATTTTGGTTTTTATCACACTCAATAAATGGACTCCTGTGGACTGGCAAATATCACTTCACATCAGAAGGTGGTAACGTAAGATACCCACTCATTGATCTTTATGCATTTATGCGTATCGTAGCTGGGATATTCGGTTTCATTATGTTGACAGTAGAGTATTACTGAATCAAATCGTAGATTAACTCCCTTCCACCCAAACGATCAACACTGACCAATTTAGTATGGTAACCCCAGATGTGTTTTACACACTCTAAAGTATCACGAGTCGAAGATCTGTCTAACTCCCTACCATCGTAAGGGTAGTACGCTAATGTTAAACATCTATCCCCCTTTACATCAACATCCAAGACCTGTATGTTTGGTAACATATAATCTCTATTGTACATCTGTGATAGTGATTCTCTTAATCTTCTATACCCCCTTCCATTATGGATACTATCAACAAGTAAACGATTTTCATTATCATCATCGTTGATGGTGAATAGTTTCATATCCCTCATCACCTTAGGCGATAAATACTGAAGGACGAAACTGTCGTCTCTGAAGTTTTGATATATGTAGTTGAACTGCTCAATCCAATCCTTGCCGACGACATCGGGAAACCAATGCCTGTCTTCATCAGTGGGATTCTCACACATCCTCTTAATGTCTTGGAATATGTTAAAACCCAAGGTGTATGGATTTAAACCATAATATCCTTTGTATTTGTATGTCGGTTGGAACAATACATCAGAATGGTGTTTGAAAAACTCCTGCATGAAACCGTCAGGGAGGTAACCCTCATCATATAATTTATGTATCAAATGATAATGTGCCATACATGCCGTACCTTCGTTTATGCACTTCGTAAGACCCTGTGGGTAAAAGTACTGTGACGTTTTTCTTACTATCCTTATCAGCTCCCTCTTCCATGTCGGCAAATCTGGTGCGTTCTTCTGTAAGAAATATAATATGTTCTCTTCAGGGTGTTGTGGGAATTTCTTTACCCTCTTTACACTTTCAGAAACCCTCTTCACTAAACTCCGTTCGGGTAGGGTATCCCATAAGGGATTGTAGTCTTTCCTTTCGTACTCCAAAGCCTCTCTGAATCTTTTCTTTTCTTTCTCTGGGGACATCTTCTTTGGTTTCTTATACCTATCAACACCATAATATTGTAATGCATGACAAGCATCGAGGAATGTCTCCACCTCCTCATAACCATATTTGTCCTCACACTCCATAACGTAGTCACGAGAGAACTTCATATACTCAACGATGGAATCAGCCTGAGTCCATTGCTTGAACATATAATTGTTTTTGAAGAATGCGTTGTGACCCATCGCTGCGTGGGCAATAACCAATACCATCAAACATGTGGTGTTGGTCTCGACATTATAAGAGATACATGGGTCTGAGTTTATTATCATCTCATATGATAAGTTCTGATACCCCTGCTTGTAACCACTCTCTGTCATGGCAAACTGTTTACCAAACGACCAATGTGGATAACTCAATGGTAATCCTATTGTCGATTGTGCATCTATTAACTGCTCCGATGTTACCACCTCAATATGGTTGGCATATAAATCTAACTTTAACCAGTTACGAGCATAATGCTCACACAACTCATCGGCATATTTTAGGGTGTCCAAATCCCAATCAGACCTACTAAATAACTCTCTATAAAATTCTTTACTCTTCAGTGCCATTACTTTATCTTTATTCCCCTCTTTCTAAATAACTTTCTGAATACTGTCCATATCTCACTGACATCTGCTACCTTCTCACTGGCGAAGTTATCACTCGTACCATGAAGGTAAATGTATTCATTCCATAACATAGTAAAATATGATCGACATACCTCTATGTACGCCATATACTGCATATGTGGGAGTAAATCTTCCTCAAGTAGCCTACGACTAAGGTGGGCATCACTATCGTCCCAGACATCACCATCTGAAGCCTGGCAACAATATATGTTCCAGTCCCCACCAATATATCTTTCCTTCATTATCTTTCCCATCAACTCAATGGCAGGCAATACCATAGTACCTCCCGTCTCTCGGGAGTTGAAGAACTCCTCTTCGGTACACTCCTTAGCCTCACTGTGGTGTCTGATGAATACCATCTCCACCTTCTCATATGACTTATATAAAAACAAAAATAATAAAGTAAAAAACCTCTTACAAATGTCTTTCTCTCTCCTACCCATCGATGCCGATACGTCCATTATCGCAAACATCACCGCCTGCGTTGTCGGCTCAGGCCTATCCTCAAAATGATTATACCTTAAATCAACCTCATCGATGTAAGGTATCGTATCTATCCTCTTCTTAATTGATTTTATCTCCTCCTCCAATTCCAAGATTCTGTCGGCATCGGTTGTGTTCTCCAACTCATCTTCCAATTCTTTTAGCTTCCTCTTTAATGAACCGCCAATGCCAATCTTCCTCTTCAATGATTCCTTAACAGACCTGACAATGTTCATACGCGAAGGAACTCCGTCCTTAACGAAACCAGCCCTATTCTTCTTATTCTGATATATCTCCGAGAATGTTTTCTTTACAAGCTCTGGCAACTCCAAATCCTCAAAGAAATATCCTATGAACTCCTCTTTTGAAATGGTGACTACAAACTCATCCTCACCACTGCCATCCTTACTACCCTTACTACCACCACCAGATCCACCATAACGGTCAGGACGTGGAATCTTATCACCCTCATCGAACTTATCATTACCTGGCAAAACATATTTCTTCTTACCAGTATCTTTGTCGTAAGTGAAACGCGGCTCTTTAGTTCCCTTAACGGGAATCTTTATCCTACCTTTACCGTCAGAGAAGCCCTCCATCGATTCATCTGAAACGATGTCTGGTATCGCCTTCTTAATCTGTCCTTCAATCCTTTTTAAAAAACGTCTTTTGTTACCATGCGATTTACCACTAGAATTCTTCCTTCGGTCAATTATGGATCCCATAAATATCTATTGTCTTTGTCGGTGTCTCATCCACCATTGTACTATTAACTCCACCTGCTTAGAAGTGTAACCCCTATCTATCATCCTATTGACGAAATCTTGATGCTTCTGCTCATCGTCGTTGGTGGACTTCAATCCAAACGATATCACAGGCAATAAATCCTCAGTGGAAGAGAATAACCTCTTCTCAATGACATTCTTGATCTTCTCATAAGCCGTCCAATCTGGTGAAACACCATCGTTGTTGGCTTTGTAACGGAAGAAAAACTGCGTTATCTCATGACGGAAATCCTTGGGGTTGGCAATACCTGCAGGTTTCTCTATCTTCTCCAAATCTTCGTTCAAACTAGTCCTATCGAACATCTCACCAGTATCAGGATCCCTATAATCTTGATCCTGAATCCAATGGTCAGCGAAGGTGACATACTTATCGAAGATGTTCTGCCCGTAAGTCTTATAAGACTCAACGTAACTCCTCTGTATCTCATCACCGATGAACTCAGCGTAATCAATTGCCAATATCGATTTTATGATGTCCAAATATTTGTCTTCAGTGGATGGTGGAAACTGATTCTTAATTATCTCCTTCTCCAATACATATAATAAATGTACGGGGTTGGCAGCAATCTCATCACCGTCGTAGTTGAATACCTTCGATAATACCTTAAAGGCAAACCTCGTTGATATCCCCTCCATACCTTCGGTGACACCAGAATCATCTTTGTATTCCTGTAGTGACTTAGCGTTGGGGTCGACCTCTTTGAGGTTCTCACCATTATATACCCTCATCTTAGAACTTAACTTCGAGTTGAGAGGCTCTTTTAATCTGCTCATCACCGTAAACTGCGATAACAACTCCAAGGTCTTGGGAGCACATGGTGATTCACTTAATGATGACTCTCTTATCAACTTCTCATAAATCATTATCTCCTCATCCACCCTTAATGAATATGGCACCTGTATCTTATAAACCCTATCAAGAAATGCTTCGTTCTTCTTATCGTTGGCGAACTTATCCCACTCACTCTCATTGGAGTGAGAAAGAATGATGCCGTTGAAAGGGATAGCACCGATGGGTTCTGTTCCTTTGTAATTCTTTTCCTGCGTTGCCGTTAATAAAGGATGCAATACCTTTATCGGAGCCTTAAACATCTCGACGAACTCCATTACCCCCTGATTGCCAATACACAAACCCCCACAATAGGAATAAGCGTCGGCATCACTCTGAGCGTATTCTCCCAACTTCCTGATGTCAACTTTGCCAACCAAACTTGAGATGTCCTGATTGTTGTCGTCACCAGGTTCTGTCTTCGTTATCGCAACCTGCTTCGGTATCGATGGATATAACTCCACAACGGAAAACTTTGATATGTCTCCCTGATATCCCTCCAACCTCTTCTGAGCCCAAGGGGACAGACAGTTGGGAACGTACCTCGTTGGTATCTTATATTCTTTCTCCAGATCTTCCTTCATATCGGAAAATAATCCCAAGGGGGATTCAAAGATTGGCGATATATCATCACCAGCCTTTAATGCGTATATCGGTTCTCGTTGTATCAACTTCTTTAACCTCTCCGCCAATGAAGACTTTGCCGAACCCACAGGGCCCATCAAATATAAAATCTGTTTTGATTCCTCCAAACCTTGAGCCGAATGTCTAAAGAAGGAAACTATGTTGTCGATTACAGTTTCCATACCGTAAAACTCACTGAAGGCTGGATATATTTTTATCTTTTTGTTGAAATGTATTCTGCTTGATCGAGGTTCTTCCTTAGTGTCAATGACCTTAGGCTCACCAATCACCTTTAACATCCTTTCAGCTGCACTAGCATAATATTTGGTATCTACCTTGCACTTCTTCAAGTACTCTTCCACCGTCATCACAGTATTTGATGACTTATATTCCTTTTTTAATCTGTCTAAAACACCCATCTGTATTACTTAAAACTAAACTTTTATTATTTATCCAAATATAATGAAAAATATTATATAATTAAATGACACCCTAGTAATAAATATGAATAAATCCTTTAAAATGGTCTATTAATGTCATTTTCTTCTCTGAAAGCAAGCAAAGCCAAATCAATGCGGTCAAGAATGTCATCACCGACATCAATATTGATGTTGTCGAACATTTCTACAGGAACTGCCTTCTGTTTTAGATATTCAATATCCATACCAACTTTCTCCAAATCATCCCTGAACTGATGAGTTGCGGGCAAAAAATGATCCAACATAAACTCATTAACCTCACGGAGATAATAAAAATACTTATCACTCAACATAAAATCTTCGTACTTTTTGAAAGCATTAACCCGAGTACCATCACCATCATAAACTATCAATAAGTGGTCGTAACTTAACTCCCGAATGTACCTATCACTAATGGTGTGGTTTACATAATCATAACACCTAACGAAAGTTTCATTGAAAATATCGGGTTCGTATATCTCGACAAAATCACCATGCCGATTCAGATAAATTGGAGTGTGACCTTCAATGTTGATATTGTGGATACCAAAGAAATCTAATATCCATTGCTCAATCATATTCCGAAATAACCAAAAATAACCTTATTGAGAGTCGTCGGCAAAGAAGACATCAACTCCTGCAAATCACCGATAGACAACTTATCGTCTTTGACATCCCAAGCCGTAAGTGGCTCCTTGGAATCTATGTTGGTGGGGAAGTGTGCCCCCTCATCTTTACTGTAAAAAGCAACCTTAGCAAACCTCTGCGTGATGGGGTCCATCTTTCGACATATCAAATATACTAACTTACCATTGTCGAGGTGCTCAAAGAAAGCGTGCTCGTAATCACCATAGTGTCCACTGTCATTAGTGGCAGCAGTACACCACTTCGTCGCCCTACCGTATATCTGTGAACCCTCCAAAGTCTTCGGCACCAATAATACATAATTGTCGTCCTTATGTAACAACTCAGCCTTGTCTTTCTTTATCTCCTTGATGTCTCTCTCCTGCCTGCCCTTATCGACAACCTCCCTCAAATCTACCAACCTACTGTATTTGTATATGTCCTTATCAACAATGTAATCCCTCTGCGCCAATTCTTCAAAGTCTTGTATCAAATCAAATAACTCCTGGAAGTTCCTCGTCATCATCTGCTTACGAACCAACTCAATGTACTTCTTAGTCTTCTTAACCAAATATGGTACGTACTTATTTGTCTTGGTGGGGTCCATCTCTGCGAATAAATCAATCAAATCAATGACGAACTCAGGATGTCTGTCTTTTAAGTTTTTTATCTTTCCCATTACTGTTTTTTAAAAAACGATGAAAGGGACTCACACCCTCCGATTCCCATATTCTCTGATGATCAAACCAGACTTATTGTTAGGGACGGTCCGAACGCGATTCGGACTGCGTATATCCTCCGCCACATCGTTATAGTCTTTATGTAAAGATACAAAAAATATCTGATAAAAACAAATTTATTATTAATTAGTCGGTGTGAAGATGTCTCCGTTGGCAACACCATGAGCCTTATTGATCTCTCCAAGTTTATAACTTCGAGCCGCCACAATATCTTCCAAATATTTATCCAACATTGGTTTTACCTTACCAATGAAGTATCTTACCACCATGAAATAGTCTTTTAAGATGATGTCTTTGTCGGCATCATACCCACCCACCAATGGGATACGAATGGGGACAAATAACCTATCATACAATTCATCAGCCTCCTCCAAGTCAGATAAACAATAAAGTTCATCTTGGGTTAATGTCCTCTTGAAGTATTCATCCGATAATACTCCCATCCACTCAAACTCATCCTCACGAACTGCCGTTGGGTTTATCCAAAAGTGAATGTCTTTGTGGAAATCCAAAGCATCGTCCTTTAACTTCCATACCCCCGCATTGTCATCGAAATCCATCTCCCAACCATCAATGTTGTACTTTGGATTACTGAAGTTAAAATCCCTCATCGCCTTCAACAAATAACCGCGCTGCCCAACACGTGGAACATATTCAGAAAAATCATATTCATCAGACTTATATACTTCTTTTATTATATATGTTGGTAGTATTTCCCTTATCGTATTTTGACTTACCCTGTTGTCAAGGTCGTCGTACCACGTGTATTCGTTCTCATCCCATGAATGATAAAATGCTAACTTATCAGGACCAATCACATAAATTAAGTTACCCTTCTGATCGTAAGACTCATATTGATTGTTCTCTGTTGCCGATGTACACCACTTAGTTCCCCTACCGTAATAATTGGACGACCTCATAGTTAATGGTATTAATACCTTCCATATCTCATCCTCAAAAATGATACTCGTCTCCTTATGGACAATGTCACTGTGATCCTTTCTCGTCATTATCTTAGATATACTTTTAACATAATATTCCAACACATGATATGTAGAATAAGAATATATATCCGTTGGTGCTTTCTCTACTTTATCATGGTCACCCAACGTATACCAACTTCCCTTAATGAAAGTATCAAAGTTCTTTTTTGTGAACTTACTTAACTGACTGTGGAATGATATTACCGTATCTGTCATCTCAGTGACACTCTGTAGTCCCGCAGAAAGATATATAGACTCCTTATCTGCTAACTCACACCTCTGAATGAGTTTACTACACATCCAATCCAAATATTTGTGGTCACCAGAAGGATCACTGTACGCCAACTGGTCAATGACAGGTGTCTTTAATTGTGGTGAGTATTTCTCTATCGCCTTTTCGTATCTGCTATTCATATGGTGAATATACGAAAAAGTTTTTAAATAAACAAATTAGTTATGTTTTTTTTTTATTAATATAGTGCCCTAATAAAAAACATTAGGAGTGACGACTCCTTTATATTGTACTACGTCAGTGGCACATTGAGTAGCAAAAAATAAAGATTGGTTAATGTTACCTCCATTTTGTAAATAACTACATACTATTCCAGCTACAAAAGTATCACCTGCGCCTACAACATCTCGCACTTCTACCTTTTTACATGTCACTTGAGTCTCTCCACACCTACAACCATCTCCACCTAAAGTTACGATTGTTTTATTTTTTAAATGAGAATCAACTATTTCTTTATTATTTAGATATTCCTGTTTATTTAATTTAATATAGTCAACACTATCTACCCACATACCTAATTTCTTTTTGGTATCTATGAAAGATAGTTTTGATTTTTTACCTACATGGTTTATCAATTCTTCACTAATCAATCCTTTATCGTAATCGGATATAACTACCACATCATAAAGCCCCACGTCTCCAATTTCCTCAATACTTAAAGGATCATAGACAACATCCTCATCCACTCTAAGTAAAATATAATTAGAATTTATATCCACATATCTAGTCTTAATGCATTTTTCATTATTAGTTACTATGGTGACTTCCAAACCTAAAGATTTCATATTCTCACCAACATTTAATACCATCCCAGTATTTTCTGTTTGTTCTTTTGGTATAAACACAGGAGTTGGTGCCTCAGGATTTAACCTTAGACATTCCCCATAGGTAAACCTATCAATACAACTTTCTCCTATTAACAAAACTTTTAAACCCATATCATTATTGGTGTCGCATGACCATAGAATTAATCCACTTATATGTTTTTTCCATTCCTTCAATTAAAGGGTGTGAAACTTTCCATCCTATTTTTTCTTCATAAAGAGTGTTGTCTGAATTCCTACCATTGACACCTATTGGGCATTTATGACCATACTTCTTTTCGAAATCTTTACCATCAATATTATATTTACCTACATTTTTTCCAGAAACATCAATAGCCATCTGAGCAAAATCATTCATTGAAATCATTTCATCCGAACCTATATTTACAGGCCCAACGAAATTAGATCTCATTAAACGAAGCGTTGCCTCTATACATTCATCAATATATAGAAATGATCGGGTTTGACTTCCCGGCCCCCATACCTCAATTAGATCTCCTTCTTCAGCCATTGCCACCTTACGACACATAGCAGCTGGTGCCTTTTCTCTACCCCCATCCCAGGTTCCTTCCGGACCAAAGATATTGTGATATCTCCCAATTCTCACTTCTAATCCTTTATTTCTCATAAAAGATAAAAATATTCTTTCACTAAATAGTTTTTCCCATCCATATTCAGAATCTGGATCAGCTGGATAAGCTGAATCTTCGGTGCAGTTGGGGTTGTCTGGATCTAATTGGTTATGTTCTGGATACATACAAGCTGAAGAACTGTAAAAGATTTTTTTAACATTTCCATTTTTAACTGCTTGGTGTGCCACATTTAAATTAACTATGGCTGAATTATGCATTATATCAGCGTCATTCTCTCCCGTAAATACAAAACCAGCACCTCCCATATCGGCTGCAAATTGGTAGACTTCATCCCAGACTCCACCTTCAATATGGGTATGGGTGGGACACTTTATCACTTCTTCCACCAATAATGGATCTCTTAGGTCTCCTTGTATAAAATCATCAGCCGATGTGTTAGAGAATTCAGGAAATTTAAGATCTACCGCCCTTACCCAAAAACCTTCAGCTTTTAATCTTTTTACCATGTGACTCCCTATAAAACCTCCACCACCTAAAACTAATATATTTTTCATTATTTAAATTATTTTCTTTTTACCCAAAAAGAGTTACCTTGACCATTATTATTTATATTATCTAACCCTATTGAATGGATTTTATGGTTTATTAAAAACGATTCTAAATCTTCTTTATAACATTGACCAATATATGGTTCTTTATCCCATAGTTGTACATAATCACGTGTGTGTATTTCTAAAAACAACGAAAGGCACCTGTTAGTATCTACACCTTCCAATACAATCAACTCAGCACCTTGTACGTCAACCCACAACATATCAATCACCTTATCGCCAATCTCATCATTCAATGTTGTAGACTCAACACTAATAACTTCTGATATTTTAAAATGGTGTCCAAATTGGTCACCTTGAAATTTTAATATAGACCCACTACCGCCAGATGTCAATTCATAAAAATCAACTACCCCCACCTCGTTAGTTACCGCCTTATTGAATAATTCTACTCTACCATTAGATGAGAATCTATTTTGCAAAACTGAAAAATGTTTCGGGTGAGCTTCAAATGCCATAATATTGGCATTTGGGTAATTTTTAAGTAATGTATAAATTTCTTGTCCGTAATGTGCACCCACTATACAAATATTCCCAATTTCATCCCTACTTTTATTAATGTACTTATGGAAATTGTTCTCAATATCTATTTGAATAGTTTGGTATGCAGTACCGTCTTCAAACGTTTTCATAATTGTATTTTTTTTAATACAAAACAACCAACACCGTAAGCTCTGTCAGAATATATAATTTCTTCCATAGATTTTGGGTCTCTTATTTCCCACACCCCATTACCTACTGAACTAACTGGGTTAGATTCACCCACTAACTCATAAGTGTATGACTCTATCATTTCAGAACCTTTAGTTAATTTTAAAATACCACCCATGTTATAATTTTGGTGGTATTTTTGCCATCTATATTTACCAAATGGTACAGTTAATAATATAATACCCTCTTCATTTAAAATGGATAGTGCCTTTTCATAACCTTTTATATCGTAGCCTTCTCTATATACTCTATCACTCTCCGTACATTGTGGGAAATGTTCTAATGATGATAAAAATATAACCATATCAAACTTCTCATCTTTAAAATCGTATTGTACAAAATCACCTGGATAATTACATTTAATATTCGGATGATTTGGCAAAACTACATTATGACTTCTAAAGTCAGATATTCTGAAATCTATTTCATTATTTTCTATACAATCATAGATACTTTCCATTTGATGTGAGTCTGTTGGTATACCACCAACATCTAATACTTTTTTATTGGTGTAATTCTTTAACGATTCTTCTATGAACTTAACCTCAATAGTCCTCTCACTACCTAACATATTTTTTACTTTATCTTCCATTTGTGTTCTTCGGTTTTATTATTAGGTAACCTTGATGTCTATAATCTTTTTCTATCGTATGTGTTTCATCTAATAGTTTATGAATAAACGTTATTCCATCTAAACCTAACTCCCCCCTACGATGCCAATTACCAGCCTCAAACGGGCCATCCTCATAAATCCTCAAATCATCAATTATGAAAACACTACCTTTAAAGTCGTAGTTCTTAATAATACAGTCCAACTCCATTTCTAATGGTAGTCTCTTATTTATATCCTTTTCATCTCCATATTTACGATAACCATAGTCCGCACCAGGGAAATGTGCATCTAAAAAAAATAACACATTACCATCAATTTTACCTAACACAGTTGGTAGGACTTCGTATGAATTACCCAAAACGATGTCACAATTCTCACCCTTAAAAGTTTTAAGAGCATCATTGTAGACAGTATTAAAAATTTCTATTGATGTGTTTGTTTTAAACCCGAATTTAAGTACATAACTAAGTGTCACACCCCTACCTGTCCCCGTTTCAATATAGTTGGATAAGTTATACTTATCTTTTATTTCTCCAATGTCAAATACGTCTATACCACCCATCACTTACTACCCATTACCATAAAAGCGTTATTAAGGTCCGCACCACCAATAAAGATATCCCCGTACCCCCTATCTACCATAAAGTCTTTTATTATTTGAGGTGAGAACATGTTCCTATGTTTTTTATTATTCCAAGGCCTCCAATACGTTTGGCTATAATCAGGTAAATAAAGAAATAGTGTCCCACCAACACGTAACACGTCATACCAATAATCCATCACATCTACCCAGTCATCAATATGTTCTAAACAATGACTTGAAAAGATATAATCAACACCCATTTTGGGTAAATTTAATGCATGAAATTCATCGTCAAAACTTAAATCTATCGGTATTGACCCAGGGAATGACCATTCAGGTTTCATACACCCAACATCATAACCACTTCCCTTACAAACATGCAAGGCGAATGGTATTGCGAATTGTGAAGCATTACCTTCTTCTTGAAATTTGGGGTATTTGTGACCTTTATATTCTATCGTTTTAACCATATAGGTAATATAAGTAAATTTTAATAATATTGAAGTTAATTCATTAACTTATAATCTGTTTTAAATAAATAATCAATCTCCGACCAATTATTAGGTCGTCTAGAGTATAAACAAATGTTAGATGATTTAGGTTTTAATTTATCCATTAAGAAGTTTATAGATGAATCAACCATTAATATAATACTAGCATTTTCTATAACCTTAGACCAATCAAATAAAGTATAACCATTAATAAATTCTAAACTAACAACCCTAAAATGTCCATAATATTTAATGGGCCATTGTAAGTAGTTTGGTGGTGATCCATAATTTTTAGATATCAAACAATACTCCTCCCCATCAGTCAGTCCCAAATATCTAAATAGGTTATCCTCTTTTTTATAATTCCTTTTTAACTTAAAATATTCAACCCAATCATCATGATTGATGTCCCCACTAAAGACATACTTAGACTCCATTATTTTTAAAGTAGGGTGGTACTTATCTGCATCCTGTAACGGTAGAAATACAAAATCATCAGTGATGACCTTATTTGTACCTAAATATATTTGTCTATATTCCCCACTAGTCAACCCTGTCTTATAAGAATTATCTCCCTTATTTATGAATTCAATACCATTATCAAGGTAATCATTTAACCACATAAAACTACTTATCACTGGCCAAATAACCTCATAATTGAGAGACTTAAAATATTCAGCTATTTTAAGACAAAAAATAATATCACCCAACCCTGAAGGTTGTCTTATTAAACACACCTTACTCATATGTTACTTTTTCCTATATTCATAAAAATACATGGGTAATGGTATATAATATTCCGTTTTCAATAACGGCAATAACCTCATAGAATAATCTCTATCTTCTCCATGATTTACACTTGGAAATTTCACCTGTAATGCCAAATCTCTTTTAACGGGATTAAGATGGTTTGGATTTCTATAATATCTATTTCTGCCAAAATTTTCATCGTCTTTGTTTTGATACCATTGTTGGTATTTTAACGAATGGTAAGTTCTTTCCGCATAAGTCCCATCGTGATCCATAATTAAATGTATACCAATTACATCTGGATTGTGTTTAATACCTTCCAACACCTCACTAATGTAATATTTAGGTACAACATCATCGTCATCTATGAAAGTTATATACCCACCCTGCGACCTCTCTAATAGTGTATTTCTTTTATCTCCAATAGTTTTTTCACCCCCATCCATTTCAACTAACAATTCTACATCATTAGTCATCTGATTCTCTAAAATACCAACCAACCTATCTAAATAATGTTTCCTATTGTGTAATGAACATACCAAAATTGATAATTTTTTTCTCATTGTAAGTCAAATTTTTTCCTTGATCTAAAATTATAAACATCTCTGTCTTCATCATGGAATGTATCATTCTTTTGATATAAAGGATCAAAATGTGTTTCTCCATCTACACTATGGTGTTTGTGTCTTATTATTACTTTATTATCATATACCTGTTTACCTAACATATTACCCACAATGGTGAATTCATTATCAGCCCATAAAGATTTATATTTAGGGTTATAAATATACCCGAACCTATCATAATATTTTTTACCAAGAATACAAAGAGTATTTAAATTCCTACCTTGATTACCATCGTTAAACCATAATATACCATCAGTATCTGGAAAATTCTTCACCATCCCCTCTCTAATGATATTATCATATCCTTTAATTTCAGGTATCATATCATCAGATGCCAAAAGGATTATATCATATTCTAAATCATCAAAACCCACATTGACGGAATCTATTTTAGTTTTATTCTCATTGTATATTATTCTAACATTTTCATACTCACCTACCTTACCTCTCATTATATCATTATTCATAGTATCATCATCATTATCACAACTCACATTTATAAAAAGTTTGTCTTTATCTTCTGCAAAATTATAATATTTTTCTAAAACCTCTAAAAACTTATTTGGTCTACTCCTAGTGTTAAACTGTATTAATATTTTCATCTTTTTTTTTTTTACTTAACTATTTTTATATGCTGGGATGAATTTATCATCATTTCCATGAAACGTAATATCATAAAGCGCAACATCCCATATGCTTTCCTCGATTATATCAAAATCAACACCCACCTTCCACAATGTAAACGGTAATGACACCTGACATTGTGGGAAAACTCTACCAAACCTGTTAATCTCTTTTAACCAATATTCATTAAATTCAATAACATCTAAATCTCTATTATTTCTCAATAAGAAACCACTCTGGTATAATCCATTATTTGTGGGATACTGATATAGATGTTCATATTCATTAATTTGGGGTAATATTTTTTCTCTTTTATATTTATCCATAGTCCTACTATATTTTGCCTCTTCATAAATACAATCTCTATAAATGCCAGCCAAACAATGATGTCTATGTACCATCAACTTATTAGTTTTAAATTTGCTTAACATTTTGCCGACATATCCCACATCCTTAACTACAAAATTACCATCTAACCATATTGTAATATCATAATCTGGTAGATAAATATGAGATAAACACTTTATTCTCTTATAAAACAAACCTGATGGTATCTCGTCAGGATTATCCACACATTTAATGTCCCAAATGTTAGATCTTAAATCTTTATTATCCGTAAAACAAATATAATCTAAGCCCTCAATCTTCACTGGTGTCTTTAGTGTTTCATATTTACCAAAAATTGCAGTATATAAACATACTTTCATAATAACCCAATTTTAAATCTATCATCAACTAAAACCGTGATTTCATGACCTGGGGGTTTAGTAGTAAAAAATGTGTCACCTATTTCATACTCCATATACATTCTTAAAAACTCGTCTATTTCTACAAATGCAGCATTAGAAGAACTATTGGTTAATTTACTTTTAATATCCTTCCTAATATAACTCATGTGGTACATTTCAATTTCCTCACGACTAAATATCTTAAAATTATTAGTCAACATTCGTCTAGTTGGGTCCACCAACACAGGAAACGGATGCCCCATAACAAACTGAACACCCCTACCAATCTTAAATAATAAAGACACATAATAATCATTAAGTGGTCTAACCTCATACGTCGGATCCTTAAAGTATGTCCTCATTTGACAAGCAGCAGCGTCGTAATCACCCTCAACTAAAGTATTTTTCATATATTCAAACTGACTCTTTATATAAAACTCATCAGTATCCATAGACATATGATGAGTACACTTAGCACCTTCAGATAAAAACAAACCGAGATTCCTTTTAGAAATCTCATTGTAATGACCTCCCTGATTTACCTTTGGTTTGTATTGCATTATGTCATCAACCAAACCTTCACTTTTCAATCTCTCCAACAATGGTACTAAACCTTCATCGCATTGGTTACCAAAGTTAGATATGGTTTGATAGACTACTGAAATGTAATCTACAGATTCTCTAATAGATTT
>Ga0098053_1000290_pt1 | contig 17506 bp, 16 predicted proteins | sample 15BtaG_FD_77068 | JGI IMG/M metagenome (GOLD analysis project Ga0098053, IMG submission 77068) | Marine viral communities from the Subarctic Pacific Ocean - 15B_ETSP_OMZ_AT15312_CsCl metaG | ecosystem: Environmental > Aquatic > Marine > Oceanic | place: Pacific Ocean | collected 2015-01-18 | reverse complement strand
GGAGATTATAACATTTGGCCCTCGTATGGCACATGATGATACTATTGATGCATTAGCATATGCTTGTAAGTTTGCACATCCACCTATGAATTCTAAGAAGGATAAGGCTGGAGACTGGTATAAGCGTAAGCCTAAGGTAAAAGACTGGGTGGTAGCATAGTGGCAACTAAAGAATTTTTAAAAAAGGTACATAAATAATGGCTAAAAAGAAAAAAGCCGAAATGATTCGGCAGTTATTTAACTATACTAACAATTATACAAGAGAGCAATGGCAGAATGTGAATCAGGAAGGATATGATTTTGCACATGATGAACAGCTTAAGGAAACAGAAGTTGCTTCTCTTCGTGAACAGGGTATGCCAACATTCACAATTAACAGGATACTACCTGTAGTGGAAATGTTGAATTACTATGCAACTGCTAATAACCCAAGATGGCAGGCTGTTGGTGTAGAAGGCAGTGATACAGACGTAGCTGCAGTCTTTAGTGATATAGCAGATTATATCTGGGGTAAGTCAGATGGAGATACTCTTTATTCTAATGCTGTAAATGATTCTATAACTAAAAGTCTTGGTTATCTGATGGTAGAGATAGATAAGGATGCTGATAACGGGATGGGTGAAGTTAAGATCGGGCAGCCTGAACCGTTTGATATATATGTTGATGAGAAGTCAAGAGATATTATGTTCAGGGATGCATCATATATTATGATAAGGAAAGTCTTGCCTAAGAGTCATCTGGTCAAACTATTTCCAGAACATAAACGAAAGATTGATAAATCAAGTAGTGATGAGAATGCAAACTTTTCCTATACAAGAAGACCTATAGGAACAGGCGATCAGAAAACCTTTCTGTATGATGATGATACAATGGATGATATGGGTATTACTGCTGAGGGTGAACAGGAACCACTGGTAGAGTTCTTTGAAGTATATGAAAAGATTAAAATCGCATATATGAATGTTTTTTATCGTGTACCGCCAAGTCCTGAAGAACTTCAGGCTATTCAACAGCAGGTTCAGGTAAGGATGAAAGAGATGCAGTCTGAGATGGAAGTTCAACTCATGGAACAACAGCAGCAGATGGAACAGGCTGTGGCTGAAGGTAAGATGATTCCCGAGAGATATGAACTTGAGATGCAGAAAGCTCAGGATATGATGCAACAGCAATTACAGGTTGCCGAGCAGGAATATATGAGTGAATTACAGGCAGCTCAGTCCAAGATTGAGAATAAAGTTATCTCTGAAAAAGAATATAAAGTGCTTTTGAAAGATAAAACATTTGCAGTTAACATAGTTGATGCTGTAAAATTTTATGGTGTCAGGATACGTCAATGTTGTATTGCTGGCGATCAATTACTTTATGAATACATTCTTCCAGAGAATGTGACAGAGTACCCCATTGTTCCCTTTCACTACAAATGGACTGGGACTCCATTTCCGATTTCTGCCGTAAGCCCGCTGATAGGTAAACAGAAAGAGATCAATAAGTCACATCAGATCATGGTGCACAATGCATCGCTAGGCAGCAGCTTACGGTGGATGTTTGAAGAAGGTAGTATTGATGCAGAAATGTGGGAGAAATATTCAGCCGCACCAGGAGCATTACTTCCTGTAAGACCTGGAGCAGAAAGACCAACTCCTGTAATGCCTGCTCCCCTATCTAACGCTTTCTTTACTATAGTTCAGGAAGGTAAATCAGATATGGAATACCTTGCTGGTATTTATTCTTCTATGCAGGGTGATACTCAACAACAGCATGAAACATTTCGTGGTATGCTTGCTTTGGATGAGTATGGTACCAGGCGTGTAAAACAATGGATGAAGAATTCAATAGAACCTGCATTAAAACAACTAGGTACTGTTGTTATGCAGTATTCACAAGCTATTTATAGTGCAAATAAAAGATTCAGGATAGTTCAGCCTTCTGCTTTGCAGGAAGATCGTGAAGTAGAGATCAATATCCCAATATTCAATGATATGGGAGAAGCTATTAGTAAATCAATGGATTATTCTGCTGCTAAGTTTGATGTAAGGATTATATCTGGATCCACTCTTCCAATTAATCGCTGGGCATACCTGGCAGAATTAAAAGAGTTATTACAACTTGGAGTAGTAGATGATCTTGCTGTATTAGCTGAAACAGATATTAAGAAGAAAGATCTTATTGCCAAGAGAAAGAGTTTATATTCTCAATTACAAGGACAACTGCAACAGCTTCAGGAAGCCATGAAAGACAAGGAAGGCACTATTGAAACTCTAGAAAGGCAACTTGTCCAGGCTGGTATTAAAGGCAAGGTTATGCAGGCTGAGATGGAAATCACCAAACAGAAGGAACAAGTCAAGGGTGATACCCAAGATGCATACAGGCAGACTGAAGCAGAACAGAAGCTTTTACAGAATGTAATGGGCAATGAAGCAGCAACTAAAAAGAAAGAAATGCAATTAGAGATACAAAAGGCTAGAAATCAATTGCAAAGTAATAATAAAAATTCGTAAAATTATTCAACAGTATAACTAAAAAGAGGTAAACAATGGACGAATTAGTTCAACAATCAGTAAGTAACCCAGAGCAGGTTTCTGAAGATCAATCTATTGATCGTACAGAACAAGCAGTCTTTGGCTCTTCTGAAGCATCTTTTTTTGACGCTCTAGAGAATGAAGTAAACGGAGCAGTACAAGAAACCACTGAGGCAACCCAACCCCAAAATAGCGATCCCGAACAGGTAACTCGCACCCAAGAAAGTGTTGGCTCCAATAGTGTGGACTGGGACAATGACGGTAATCCTTACAAGAAACGATATGCAGACAGCAGTCGTGAAGCCGTCAAGCTCGCTGAACAGTACAAGAGTGTAGAACCTTTTGTTCCTGTTCTTGAAGCAATGAAAAACGATAGCGGGCTGGTAGAGCATGTCCGAGACTATCTGGTAAATGGCGGGCAACCGTCAAAGAGCATCCAATCATCCCTTGGTCTGGATGAGGATTTTATGTACAATGAGCAGGAGGCGATGTCTGATCCAGATTCGGATAGTGCAAAGCTGATGAATGCTCATGTTGATAAAATTGTCCAGCAGAGGGTAGGTGGTATGATGCAGCGTGAAAAGGAACGTGCTTCTCAACAGGCAGTTGAAAGAAAGCGTTTAGATGAAGAAACTAAATTCCGTAAGGAATCTGGTATGTCCGATGATGAATACATGCAAATGGTGGATTGGGCAAAAACACATACTCTTACTCTAGATGATATCAATTACCTGAAGAATAAGCAGAAAGTTGCTTCTAATGTTGCTGATGCTACTAAGAAAGATATGCTTGGTCAGATGAAAAATGTCAGGAACATGCCGTCTACAGTCAGCGGAGCAAACAGTCACGCTCAAGAGAAAAGTTCAGAAAATTCTGTCTTTGATGCTCTCTTGGGTACTGACGGTGAATTAGACAACCTGTTCGGATAGACTAAATTTTATGTCGTCTGTCTGAACTTTAAATAAAGGAGTTCGTAATGGCTGATTATGTATCAGTTATAACGCCTAACACAGATCTCACTGTGGCGGACTTTGACGGGCGAGGCCCAGGTACCAGTACCAATCTTTCTACGGGTGATATTCGGAGAAAGTATAACTTTGGTAGTCGTGTATCTGAACTAGCTATCCCTCAAGATCCCTTCTTTCGATTTCTGAGTCAGGCGGCAAAAAAACCGACAGACGATCCTCAGTTTAAGTTTACTGAGAAACGTCCTTCGTTTAACAAGAGATACGCCTATGTAATGGGTTATGTGCAAAATGATGGTACAGATGAATTTGGAGATGATACTATTGAAGCGTATAATGACGGTGGTACTGGATCTTCTGTAGCTGTTGGTGATACTTTAAAACTGTATATGGCAGGTGATTATAAGTATCAAGGTAACGTACAGAATATCTATGGTAACACGTCAAACAAAGTTGATGTTGGAGCAAGTGGAACTACACCAAAGTTCTTTATTCCAGGTCAAATAATCAAGATCCCTACTATGACAGATTCTGCAAGTGCGGCTACATCATGGGGTTCAAGTTACATGCTTGCCAGGATTTCAGCGGTTGATGCATCTACATGGGAAAGCTCTGCAAAGGATAGTAAATATCCTGCAGTGGTTACATGTAAGGTAGTTAAAGCTTCAAGTTCAAGTTATGTTGGCTATGCTGGATTTTATGACAATAATTTTAGTCCTTCTGGCGATTCTGCTGGTGACGAAGTTGTTGCTGATAAATCTATTGCAAGTACACTTGAAAGAGCCAGGACTTATGTAGTTGGTTCAGCACATGCTGAAGGTTCTGGTTTTCCAGAAACCTGGATCGATCAACCTTATCAAAGCAATCATGGTCTTACTCAGATCTGGAAGACTTCAATGGCAATGACCAATACGGCTCGTGCTACAGTATTGAAGTTTGAATCCAGTGAGTGGGCACGTGTTTGGCGTGAAAAGCTGATCGAGCATAAGTGGGATATTGAAACATCATTACTATTTGGATCTCAGTATACAGATGGTGATAGTGTTCAATACACTCAAGGAGCTGTTGATTACATTTCAAGCTATGGTAATGCATTTAGTTTGGCTGTGGCAACAAAGTCTCAAGATAGCTTCTTAGACGATCTGTCTAATCTTCTTGATCCTCGCTACAATAACAGTTCAGCAACATTGTTCTTCTGTTCCACAGAAGTATACAACTGGTTGCATAAGCTAAGTGGATACTTTGCTAACAATATTGGTTCTGTTCAGCCTTGGTCAGGTGGATCACCTAATACAACAGCAGGACAGTCTGATAGTCATACTTCAGCAAGTATGAGTATTACAGGACGTAAGAAGGTCTTTGGTGTTGATATTACATCAATCTCAACTGTTTATGGTGACATGAATGTTGCACGGAATGTGCATCTGGATGGAACTAATGTTAAGATGTTAGGTGTCAACTTGAAGAACTGTGCTTACAGACCTCTTGTTGGTAATGGACTTAATCGTGATACATCTATTTATGTTGGTGTTCAAACACTTGAGAATTCAGGTGTTGACCGCAGAGTAGATCAGATCTTAACCGAAGCTGGTATGGAATGGTCAATGGCCGAATCCCATGCTATCTGGACATAAGGAGGAATATAATGGCAAATCCAATGTATGGACAAAATAGTTTCGATAATAGAATTGGCGAGAAATTGTTCTCTGAAGCTGGTACAGGTCGTGAACATGAAAACACGACTACAGCTGCAGATCTATTTTCTTATTACATTCCAGCTAATAAACTAGAAGAAGGGGATATTGTTAGGATTAAAGTTTACTGTACAGTTGTTGACAGCAATGGTTCAGATACTTTAACACCTATCCTTAATTTTGGTGGTACGGCTATTGCTACTGGAGCAGCTCTTGATGTTGCTGATAGTGATGTAGTATATGCCTGGGCTGATGTTCATGTAACAAAGTCAGGTAGTTCTGGAACATGTACAGCAATTTCTGAAATCAGAACAGATGCACTAGGTGCTACTGTTGTTATGGCTACGACAGCATTAACGTCAATGGATACTACAGGCACTTTGGCTGTAGCTCTAAATGTTGATTGGGATGCTGCTCATGCTGATAACGAAGTAAGAATCGACGCTGTAAGTATCGAGTTAGTTTAATCTGAAATTCATGATTAATAGCATGATATAAGGATGGAAATATTGGGGGGGCTTCATTGTCCCCCCATATTCATTTAAAATGGCTACAACAAATATAGAATTAGATATAGAAAATGTAACTGGTGTTTCAGATGCTGATGACCAGTTCGTTAAGAGTGCTCAGAAATTTGTAGTCTCAAGCATTCCTAAAAATTTATTACATTGGGCTGGAACAAGTACTGCAAGTGCGACTCACGGTGGAGATGATTCTCCAACTGCTGTAACTTTACCACAGCCAACAGACAATATTTTAGATGTACAAAGAAATGGATTTAGTGCTGAAGAAGTACCTGAATCCATGCAGGGATTTATTGCTAATTCTTCCAGTATGCATTTAGCAACTAAAACATATCCTAAATATTATACACAAGCAGGTAGTAAAGTAGTAGTAAAACCAGATCCTACTGCAAGTGAAACAGTATTAGTAAATTATGTAGATTTTTTAAAGATAGATGATGATTCTGATTTAAGAAATGCTGTTGTTTTTCATGCTTGTGCAAAAGAATTTACACAATTGGCTACTTCAGCTGTACCAACTTGGAGTGATGTTGCAGTTCCTATAGCACCTGTTGCTCCTGATTTTGGTAGTGATTTATCAATTAATTCAATAGGGCCTTCATCACCTACTATATCTACAGTAAGTTATTCAGATGCAACTAATGCTGATTCTACTGCATCTACTATTGGTGCCATTACAGTAGCATCTGTTTCAAAAGCTGATATAAGCGGTGATGTCCCAACTTATACCAAACCATCTCTTACAACTAGAGTTTCTTTTGATACATTCTTTGATGGTTCTACGAATTCATTTGGCGATAGTGATCCTGGTGTATTCACTATTTCTGTTGTTGCTCCTATTATGGGAAGTATAAATACAGTATCTTACACAGATGCAACTAATGCAGATGCTTCTGCTTCATCTATTGGTGCTATAACAGTTACAGCAGTTTCAAAAGCTGATATAAGTGGAAATGCTCCAGCGTACACAAAACCTACATTAACGACTCAAACATCATTTAATGATTTTTTTGAAAGTGGTTCTAAAAATCCTTTTGATGATAGCGATCCAGGAGCATTTAGTATTTCTGAAGTTGCTCCAACAGTACCTACAATTACAGCTTCTACGGTAAGTTTTAGTCAAACAGCTCCTACATATACAAAACCTGTAATAACATTAAGTGATGCACCATCTATTAGTAATTTAACTATTAAAGCAATTGCTCCAGCACCACCTACGAGTCCTTCAATATCTGGTGGTTCTGTTGGAGCAATTACAATAGATGCTTTACCGTCTGCTCCTGATTATACTACACCTACTACAACAATAAGTGGTGTTGTATGGGCTACAGAATATCCTTCTGAAGCATCAGCTATTACTACAGCTTTAACTGCAATCAACGCAAATGTTGATCTTGCTAATGCAACAGTAGATGTAATTCCAGTACCTCCAGATAGTCCAACTTTATCTACAGGTACATCTGTATCATTTAGTACAAGTGCACCTGTGTATACGGCACCAGCTATTACAACAACTGGATCTGATAGTACATCTGTAGATTTAACTAAACTTGATACTGCTACTTGGACTGCATTGGATTATGATTTTGATGATGAAAATATTGATCCTTTAAAATGGTTCCAAGTTGCTGGAGATATGATTCAGAATGAAGAAGATCCAGAATTAGCTCAGGTACAATTACAGAAGATAGCTACTTATATACAGGCTTATAGTACAGCTATGCAGAATCAATTAAATAAATTTAATGATGCTAATGCAGAATATCAGATAGAATTTCAAAAATCTTTAAAGAATGCTGATTTTGATAATGAAGAAGATGCTAGGTTATTACAGAAATATCAGGCAGAACTTGGAGTTTATCAGGGAGAAATAGCTGCTATGTCTGCTCAATCTCAAGGTTATCTTCAAACAGCACAGGGATATGCTAGTGAAGTTCAAACTAGATTATCTTCTGCTCAGATAAAAGTATCAGAGTATCAAGCAAGAGTTAAGGATGCTTTAAATGTATTCAATGAAGGTAATGCTGTATATCAAGCAGCAATACAAAGAAATTTACAACAAGCACAGATAGATATGCAGGATGCTCAGAAAGAAGCTGATTTAACTTTGCAAGCATCAATACAGGATTATACTTTAGAACTCCAGTTATTTCAGCAAAAAATTGCAAAATATCAAGCAGAAGTAACTGATGAAGTTCAAGAGTATCAACAAAACCTTCAAGGTGATCTGCAGGTCTGGCAAGCTGAAAGACAGACAGATTTACAAAAATATGCTTCAGATATTCAAAATGAATTAAATGAGTATAATAAAGAGAATGCAGTATATCAAGTAGAACTGAAAAAATCCATTGAGAATGCACAATTAGAATCTGCTGAAGAAGCTCAAAAATTACAGAAGTATTCTGGAGAAATTCAGGAATACCAAGCAAAAGTTGTAACTGAAGTTCAAGAATATCAGGCTAAAATGTCCAGATATCAATTAGAAGTAGGTACAGCTTATACAGCATGGCAACAAACTGAAGCAGATAATATAGCAGTTTTTCAAGCAGATATTCAAAATGAGTTAAATGAATTCAATAAGGAAAATTCTATATATCAAGCTAATATACAGGCAGAACTTGCAAAACATAGTAGTGACCTTCAAAAAGTATTAACACAAGCACAATTGGATGCAACCGATGCACAGCAGGAAGCTTCATTGACTACAGATGTAAGTAAATTCAATAAAGCACAGGATCAAGCTTTGGCTCTTCAGAATGCAGCTAAGCAAATAGAAGACGTTATAGCTGATAATGGTATTAAAATTCAGAAATATCAGGCAGAATTACAAAATTATCAAAATGATATTAATGGTCAAGTACAACAATATACTCAAAAGCTTTCTCGTTATCAATCAGAATTACAAAGTGTTATTGCTGCTTGGTCTAAAACCGAAGATGATTCATTACAGCAGTATCAATTAGATATACAGAATGAATTAAATGAGTTTAACAAAGATAATGTAAGATATCAGGCTAATATTCAAGCTGAATTAGCTAAACACAATTCAGATCTTCAAAAAGCATTGAATCAAGCTCAATTAGATGCTCAAGATGCTCAACAAGAGGCTTCATTAACTACAGATGTAGATAAGTTTAATAAAGCACAAGATCAAGTATTAGCTTTAGCTAACGCTGCAAAACAGATAGAGGATGTTATAGCAGATAATGGTATTAAGATCCAAAAGTATTCAGCAGAACTTCAATCATACCAGGCTGATGTAAATAAAGAAGTACAGGATTTTACTAATACACTTAACAAAGAAGTACAGGAATACCAAAGTAAAGTTGCTTTGTATACAGCTGATTTACAGAAATACCAGGCAGAAGTAGCTTCAGAAACTCAAAAAACAGCCTTAAATTCACAGAAGGCTCAAGTTTATGCAGTAGAAGCTGATAAATATTACAAATGGGCTGTTGCTGAAGTACAAAGTTATGTTCAGAACAATTCAAAAATGATTGGCATGCAGATGGCATCACAATCACAACAAAGGAGGTAGAATGGCAAATCAAATTAGAATACATACTTCTTGTGAAGTTGTGCAAGATAATGATGTTACAGTACAGGGGATAGCATACACACATAAAATATTAGATGGTAATGCTGACTCACGCTCATGGGGAGGAAGTTATAATATAGCAACAGCATATACAGATGCAGATGTATGTTATTGGAAAGGTGTGGTTGTTTCTGCAACTTCTGCTGATGGTATAGGGGATAGCGGATGGACTGAAGCTTCTGATGTTAGTGATGGGACTATTCCAACTACAGCTCATGTTGTAGCAGTTGAATATGTTGAACAATCAGTAGGATCTGCTAGTGAAATTACTGTACAAATAAATTCAGAAGTTCATGCATTATTAACGCCTGGAGAAGGAGTTGTTATTCCATTAAGTGCGGGAGAATCACCTGCAAATATTGAAGTTTTTGATGCTAATTATGGTAATGGAACAAGAGAAGCAAAAGTAAATGTTATGATAGCTGGTGTATAATAATAATGGCAACAACATACAAAGTAAGGTACAAGAACCATTGTACACCACAAGAGCAAATTGCTTCTGGTGGTAGATATTATTTAGATAGTGATTGTGGTAGAAAGTTAACTGGAGATGCTGAAACATCTGCTACTCTTTCAGCGACTGGAACTCTTGCTACTGGAACAAGTATATCAACATCAGCAACTCAAATAGCATCAAGCAAAGATTTTGTATATGTAAAAAATACTGGATCTACTAATGTTTTAGTTACTTTAGATAATAGCAATTATTTGATATTGCTTTCTGAAAATGAAGCTTTTGCATCAGAAATTAGTACATCTGCCGATGTAAGAGTAAAAACAAGAAGTGGAACTTCTACAATAGAGCACTTTACGGAAACATAATGCCGAATGCAAGAAGAGTAATATTTAGTACATATGTAGTCCCAACTCAGTCTCTTGAAATGGAAGAAACTTCTGTAAGACAAACAACTTTCCAAGCTAGTCCAAATGGGGCTTTAGGTGGTAAGGGTATTGCAACTATTAATACAACTCAATGGGGAGATGGATGGACATCATTTGCTCATCAAGATGCAACTTGGGATGACCAAGATGATAATTGGGATTTATTTGGTGAATTATGGAGTGGTTTTCTTAATATAGAAACAGATCCAATTCAATTAACAGAAGATTCAAGTGACTTAGCATTTCTATACATAAAAAATCTTGGAGCAAGCAGAGTATCAGTATCCCTAAATGGAACGGGTGGTAATTATTATATAGTAATACCAGTTGGAGGTAGTGTACATTTAAGAGGAGATGGAACACTTTTAGAGTGTAATGAAGTATTTGTAAAAAGCTCAGGTAAAGCAACAATAGAATGGATAATAGCAAAAGCATAATGCCTTAATAGGAGAAACTGAAATGGCAACTTTAGCAAGTACAGCAATAAAAGATACATACCCCCTATTATTAAAAATAGATTCAACTGGGGTAGATGGAACATTAAGAAAAGTAGAAGATGGTGATGGGAGTGATTCATCACTATCAATATCAACTACTGCAATAGCAATAGACGCAACAGATAAATTATATTTTGATGGTGGAACTCATACATATATAGACGAATCGGCTGCTGATATTATGGATTTTTTTGCTGGTGGAACTCACATGCTTAGTCTTGATAAAACAAATACTGAGGTAGTGATAAATGAATCAAGTGCAAGTGTAGATTTTAGAGTAGAATCTAATGGAAATATAAATGCTCTATTTGTTGATGGTTCAGCTAATAATATTGGCATAGGTACATCTAGTCCTGATGCTGCATCCAGTCTTTATATTCAAGGTAATGGTACAGGAAATTCTACAAATGCTTGGATTTATATAGATGGTGCTCAAGATTCTGGTTTAAAAATCTTGGATGGTGGTACTATGAGATGGGAAATATTTAATTCAACTAGTTCTTCTGATAGATTATACATTCGTGACGAAGAGAGTGACACTGGTGTTTATATAGCTCAGGATGCTACGGATTGGACTAGTCTTTCAGATATATCATTAAAAACAGATATATCAAGTATATCAGATGCTTTGAGTAAGGTAAATAGTATTAGAGGCGTGAACTTTAAGTGGAAGAAGTATAAGCCTGATGGTTCTAAACCAATTCCATCAAGAGATAGGAATAGAATAGGATGCATAGCTCAGGAAGTTAATGAAGTATTGCCAGAAGCTGTAGATACATCAAAAGATGGCGAGTGGGGAGTGTCTTATAGTACTCTTATACCATTACTCGTAGAAGCAGTTAAAGAATTATCAGCAAAAGTAACTGTATTGGAGGGATAATGAAGGTATTAGAAATAATGGAAAGAGTAGGTGTAACTGATACTGGAAGAGCTATAACTTACATTAAGGATGCTCTTGAAGAAATGAACATGATCTCAGAAACTCATGTTAATACTGAAAGGATTGATATTACTGCGGATCAAAGATTCTATGAGTTTCCAAGTGATATGCTCAAAGTACTTGATATTAGATGTAAGAATCATCTAAATGTTGATAATGAATACCGATCCATACCAAGAATGATAGGTGAACCTATAAGGAAGGACGCAGATGGCAACTAGCAAAGAATATGCATATTATTTAAAGGGTAATAAACTTGCTATTGTACAGAAGGATTTAGTATTCTCAAGTGGTCAGACTCTTACACAGCCTGGATTGAATGATTTAGGCATTGCTGGTCGTCTATTATGGAAGAGTCCCAAGGAGAGTATAGCAGATGGCCTTGAAATACAGTATGTACATAGTCCTGATTATTTTATAAATGAAACTGATGATAAGAATACTGCTATAGACACGTATGTATCTCTTGGTGGGCTACTAAAACTTATAGATCAAGGGGATGATAATTACTCTGCATCTCCTGAAAGTTTAAGTGATGGAAGCTATATAGTATTAAGGAAAGCTGGTAAATGGAATGGATTACATAAAGTAAAGGAAGCTGGTACGGGATATGTAACTCTTTATACTAAGTGTAGTGATAGTGCTACTGTACAACAAGAGTTTGAAGAAAGTCCAGAATTATACTATAATGTAGATGTTCTTAATGATGAAGATGATGAATTGGATATTCCAAGATACCTGGCAACTGCTGTTGTATACTATGTAAAAGCTAAGTATGCAGAAGATATTGGAGAGATAGAAACTAAAGAATATTTTATGAGAGAATTTAGAGCAATTACTGAAAAATTTCATGCAGGTAAACAAAAGGGCCCATTTAGGGTTCAAAGTTTTAGTATGTTAACTTAAATTAACGTAAATTAATAACGGATCCAAATAAGGAGCATTCTCGCCTCGCAAGTTGGATCCAATAAATAGGAGAATATCATGGCAAACTTACAAAAATACAGAGCACACGAGTCGCTTAATGCAGACACGGCCGCAGGTTGGAGTGTACAGGATACGGTTACTGTTGGCTCTACCGCTACATCAGCCGATGTGAGTGGATATAACACAATTCATATACAAACCAGTGAACCGATATATTTTATGTTCACTATTGTTGCACATGGCACTACAGATGCTGTTGACACAGATAATGATTTATATTTAGCTGGTGGTGATACAATATATTCATTACGGATTCCCAATGCTTTAGGTAATACTGTATATATCCAATGGGAGCGTAAAAGCTCTGATTCAACTGTCAGATACGTACTGGCTTAGGGGGTTATTATGAGAAGTACAATTATATCAACAACCTCTGACCATATAGCGTCAGGCGGTACAATAACTGGCGACCTGACCATTTCAGGTGATTTAACTGTAAGCGGCGGTGGAGGTTACGCATATTCAGAAGTATTAACTGGTGATATGAAGATTACCAATGCTGGTGCAACTACTGGTCTTATAATTCAGCAGACTGGTTCTCATTATGCTTTAAAGATTGACCAAGATACAAATAATACAAGTATCGAAATTGACTCAGAATGTACAAGCGACAATGTTCTGAATTTCAACTCTCCTGCAAATACTTCTGGTAATATCATTAATATTGCATCTGCTGATGCTCTAACTACAGGTGCCGCCATTAGCATAGATTCTGGTGGTACTGCTTTAGCAAGTACGGCTACAGGAGGTTTAGTAGAGATACTTCATAGTGGTGATTCAGATAGCAATGTTAATAATCTATTATATATTATAAATGATGATGCTGGTTCTACTGGCACAACTGGATTATATATACAGCAAGATAGTACAGGGCCAGCCTTGGTTGCTATGGGCAATGTCGGAATTGGAAACGCAGGTACATTTAGAAATAATTTATTTAATACAACTCTTGGGAGTGTTCTTCAGATAGAAGGAACGACTGCTCAAGGAGGCAGTATAATGGTAACTCGGAATACGGGTGCATCTGCTGGAGATTTACCTTTTATTGCATTATGTAAAAGTAGAGGTGGCTCATTAAACTCAAACACTATTGTTGCAGATAATGACGAAATAGGAAGCATTACTTTTCAGGGCAGTGATGGTGCAGAGTTTGTAGAGGTATCTTCGATTAGAGGAAGAATCAACGGGACTCCAGGCTCTAATGATATGCCAGGTGAATTAGTATTCTATACCACTGCTGATGGTGCCGCAAGTGGTACGGAACGTATGACCATCGACTCATCAGGCAACGTCGGAATTGGAACTGATGCTCCAGGTGTATTGCTTGATGTAAGTGCTGCAGATGGTGTTTCGGATAATGCGTGGGTAAGTCAGATTAGAAATTTAGAATCAACTGATGGTCGGAGTTATGGAGTCAAAATATCAGCGGGCTCGACTTCGGGAGATACTTCATTTCAAGTTTCTGACCACGATGGTGCAAATACTCATTTTATTATTAAAGGAGATGGCAATGTCGGAATTGGAACTACGGTTCCTCAAAGTGCTTTATCTTTTGCAACAGGCTCAACTATTGGTGTAGCTACTACAGACGGAAGCGATAATGGTCTTATATCATTTTCTGGTGGTGGTGGTGTTGGTAATAGTCGTGGTGGTACTATCTATTTAAGTGGCAATGAGAGGTCAAGTTATGGTGGGCGTATAGACATTGATGCTGGTAATACAGATTCTTCTGGTGTTATCTCTATGGTAACGGCTGGAGTTGAAAGGATGCATATAAATTACGCTGGCAATGTCGGAATTGGAGTAGTTCCAGAAGCCTTTTATTCCACTATTAAGGCGTTACGGATAGGTGATACGAGTGCAGTATTTAATCGTGATGACTCAAATACTCTATATATTACTCAAAATATGTATATCGAATCGTCTGGTTCTGCTAATCCTACATATATTACTGAAGATGAGGCAAGTTCCTATATACAGACAGGCGGAAAGCATATATTCTATACAGCCGCAAGTGGCACAGGAACAATTACTTTCACTACAAACATGGTTCTCGACATCAATTCCCGAATCTCGCTATCGAATAATGATGCTGGTGGTACTGGTGGAACAGATAGTACAAGTGCAAACACACTGCTCGGATATTATGCAGGTGGTAGCATAGCATCTGGTGGGATAAACAATACACTTATTGGACACGGAACATCTTATAGACTAACAACTGGAGATAATAATACTAACATAGGAGTAAGTGCTGGTTGGGGCAACCATACTGGAAGTGATAACACTTATGTTGGTAAGGACGCTGGATTAGGTGCGTCAGATAACGCCAATAGTAACAATACTGGAATAGGTTCAAATGCTTTGTTGGCTATTACTACTGCCAGTTCTAATGTTGCAGTAGGTAAAGGTGCGTCAGCGGCAATCACGACAGGAAATGAGAACACAGTTATGGGTTCAAGGGCATTAGGTACGGCAACAACAGCCACATATAATGTCTCTATTGGTGGAGATTCTATGTATTCAGTTCCTGCTGGTCAAGCAGTGGCAGGAGTGGTTGCTATTGGATTAGAAGCGGTTAAGGGTTCAGCCAGTACGACTACTGGTATTGATGGTACAGTTGCAGTGGGGAGGTCGGCTCTTAAGTCTCTCACAACTGGTGCTGAAAATGTTGCAGTAGGGTATCAATCAATGGCAGTGTGTACAACTGGAAAACGGAATACAGCATTAGGGTATAATACTTTATCGGCAAATATGAATACAGGAGATAATAACACAGCAGTAGGTTATTCATCTTTATACACATATAATCCAGCCGCTGATGACGAAGGCGATAATACTGCTTTGGGTGCATTTAGCGGTTATTACATCACGACAGGAGAAGATAATACTTGTATTGGATATGGGGCGGCGGCTACAGGCTCTAACAATTTAACTACTGGCGACGGCAATACAGTAGTAGGACACAATGCAGTAGTAAGTGCAAATGGAGCATCTAATCAAACAGTAATAGGGCAAGGTGCAGCAGGACAAGGAAATAACTCGGTAACACTTGGTAATACATCTGTAACTGAAGTCTATATGGGGCAGTCTTATAATGCTACAGTGTTTTGTGGTGGAGTTAGATTTCCAGGCACTTTTTCAAATGAGACAAATGCAAACACTCTTGACGATTATGAAGAAGGTACTTGGACTGCGGGAATAAATGGAGGTAGTGCAGTATCATTAACTCTTGATGTTACTTCTGGGTTTTATACAAAGATAGGTAATGTTGTTCATTGTACAGCAGAAATTAGAGTAACTGGACTCAATAGTGCCGCAGGTTCGTCTTATGTAACAGGACTACCTTTTGCTTCCAGAGCTTTAGGGGGAACAAATTTAGGTAAAGGCCCTAATGGTGGAATAGTCACTCTTGCTGAAAATCTGAACATTACTGCTGGGCAAAGCGTCAACATATCAGTTGAGGCTGGTGCCTCCATTGCTTATTTAACACTTTGGGATGATGATGCGGGTTTGACTCCTTTATCACCAGCAGAGATTTCGGCTGACGGAGAACTCTATATCACGTTCTCCTATTTAACTTAATTATGCCTAATGGATTTAGGCACGGACATTTTAACAAACAATAGGAGTCAAAAATGGCTTTAGAAAAGAAAGTAACATATGATTACGAAGTTCGTGGTGAGTTTAAGTGTATTCAGCAACGAACAAGAACTGCGATTGAAGAAGATGGCAAGGAAATATCATTCTCATTTCATCGAAACTCATTTATGCCAGATGCAGATGTAAGTGGCGAATCTGATGAGGTAAAAGCATTGGCAAGTAGTCTATGGACAGATGCAGTTAAAAAAGCATACGAAGATTCAAAAGAATAATTAACTAACAAACAAGGAGTCAAACAGTGGCTAAAAAAGAAAATGACACGTCACCAAAGCTCAACATTAACGACAAAGAGTATGACGTAAATGATGATCTCAATGATGAACAAAAACAACTCTACATTCATCTCAAGAATATAGATGATAAGATCAACTCAAATAACTTCATCCAGCAGCAACTCGCTGTATCACGGGATGGGTTTGTGCGCTTGATGGAAGAGTCTATTGCGAAAGCAGAAGAGGAGCCAGAAGCAGAAGAATGATTGTTCGCCGATGCGCCCAGGATCACGATGTTGTTTTGCACTTAAACAACAAGCCGGAAATGACCAAGACCATTAAACTGGCTGACGGTTCCATGAGTTCACTCACATACCCAAGTGCTGCTAAAGATTATTTCTTGTGGGTTGATGGAGAGATCACTAAGCGTAGTGATTCATTTAAAACGTGTGAAGAAGCATTTGTGGATGAGTGCGCTAAAAAGCATTCTGATGGTCATGGGCGCATTGATATTGTTAAACATAAATTAGTAAACAACAAGGTTGCAATGAGATGAATAATCCAATCGCCAAGTTTGTATCATGGCAACTCAAGACCGGGCAGCTTGATGGTTGGACTAGTTACCACATCGCAGCCGGTGCGTTCCTGTGCAAGATCTTCCAATGGCTCCACTGGAGCGATTTCTGGTGTGTTATGGGCGTTTTTATCATTGGAGTGGCATGGGAAGTCTTTGAATGGATCATTGAGAACTGGCGACCATATGGCACTAAGAAACACTGGGCATACAACACTGGTGCTGATCTACTCGTTGAAACTGGCATCGCTTGGTGGATGGTGCTGTGAATGAGCAAAGCATTAAAAGATCCCAGCGCGCTGGAGATAACTCTCTCAGTGAAACTACTGGTACAGCTAGTGTTCTTCGTGTTCACGATCACCGGGGCATGGTATGCTCTCAATGGTAAGATTGATTCCAACTCAAATGACATTCGCCAGATTGAGAAGTCGCTCGTTGAGTATGATCAGAT
>Ga0098053_1000287_pt1 | contig 17564 bp, 20 predicted proteins | sample 15BtaG_FD_77068 | JGI IMG/M metagenome (GOLD analysis project Ga0098053, IMG submission 77068) | Marine viral communities from the Subarctic Pacific Ocean - 15B_ETSP_OMZ_AT15312_CsCl metaG | ecosystem: Environmental > Aquatic > Marine > Oceanic | place: Pacific Ocean | collected 2015-01-18 | reverse complement strand
CCATCATTATCCAAAGTATCAAAAGATGTATTTTCTAAAAAAGAATCCTCACTTATTAGCCCCTGTAAAACACCCAAAGCAGAATAGTAAACAGTATTGTCCCAAGACCCTATAGTGCTTACGGAATCTTCTCCAACAGTGACATCTGCTTCAAATAAACTACCAGTTGATGATGAAGATACGTTATCCCACTTTGTTCTCATAGTATAAGACCCTTCAACAGCATCTATAACCAAAGCCTGCCCAGCAGAACCTAAAGTTTTTGGTAACTCTAAAACTTGATTGTCATAAGTCTGTCTATTTGTTCTTAAAACAAAAGACTTAGTAGATCCGCCCATCTTCAGACCTATGTTTTTACCATAACTACTTGAATCGTCAGATCCAAAATGATGCAATCTTGTAGTTTGCCCATCAACATCAAGACTGCCACCTACTCCATAATAGATATAACCATTATAAGCTCCAATGTGACTTGAGTAAGTGTCTGAAGAATCGGTAAAATATAATCCTTCATCACCAGATCCAGTTCCAAGTTTATTTATATATAAAGCATTTACTTCACTTGCAACTTCTCCAATGTCATGATGACCACCATAAGGCTCTAGATTGTTAACAGACGTAATGATCCAATCTGTAGATTGAAATCCGCCATACCCATCTGAAACTTGAATGTTATCAGTTACACCAACTGATCCAGATGAAAAGGTATCCCAAGTCATAACTACATTTCCACCACCATCATGACTTAACACAACTAAAGTATCAGAGGTTCCTGGTTGATACTCTGGTAAAGTTAAAGTATAATTCTGACTATGATTATTATCTAATTTAAAAGTAACAGACCTTGACGTATTAAAATCACCGCTACTAATCTTCCATAATTTTAATTCTTTTGTGTTTGTATGTTTCCAAGGAAACAAAGTATCATCATCAGAAACTCTTCCAAGATATCCCTCGTTAATTCCAAATGTATTATCTGCATGAAAAAAGGCTTCAGACCCTTCTAATTGCATAGCTATAGATGCTCCGTATCCATCTTGCAGTTTAAATAAAAACTGAGAGTCTACTGAGTTAACTGCACTAAAGTTTAAAATAGATGTAGTGCTAGTTACTTGATTTTCTATATTAAAACTATTTTCACTATCTATAGATCCAAAATGAAACTTGTGCTCTTTAGATAATTGAACGGATCTGTCTGAAGTATTAAATATAAAAGAACCAGACCCAGCCAAAGTATCTGTTGAATTAAACTGAATACTTCTATATGGTGCACCAACTGAAACTCCACTATCATCAGGAGACCACTCTAAAATTATATCTGCTCCAAAAATACCTGTGTGAGAAGCCACTTTTAAAACATCAGAAGTGTTAGGAAAACCTTCGGGAAGATATATGGTTTGATTATATCCTACGTGACTTTCAAGGTCTTGCCTTCTAGTTATAGCAGTAAAACTAGATTCTGACTTATCTATATAGCGATAGTCTTGCTTTGAACTATGAGCTACGGACCAAAAAGTTACTTCTTTTGTATTTAAATCAGCCCAAGGTCTCAAAGAAAAACTTGAGGGATCAGAGCCTAATCCTAAATAAGAATCAACGGTATCTCTTTCTGTTGTAGTATAAACACGATTCTTAGGATATAGAGATTGTTTCCCAGTTGAATCTGATTCATAAGTTAACCATGCGTTATTCGTACTTGAAGATCCGTAGTTATTAATAAGAAAAGTATTTTCTGTAGAGTTGTGAAACTTTGTTATTAAGGCCCCTCCATAAGAGGCTGCTTCATGCACAATATATGCACTTTCTAAAGCGTCTTTATCTCCAAACCAAAATCTAGTACCACTTGATAACTGAATAGATCTATCTGAAGTGTTAAAAACAAAAGTTTCAGATCCAGCAAATGTATCTGTTGAATTAAACTGAAAGCTTTTGTTTGGTAATCCTGGATTTGTCTCTATAGTTCCATCTAAAAACTCTATCGGTAATTTGCCAGTTACGTGTTCTGCCAAATTGATTTTTTGTACGTGTCCATCTAAGTTTTGTCCATCGTGAACATGACCACTTATTAAAGGATCTGTACTTGAGTAATACTGTTCAGAGTCTGTACCCTTTAAACCACCATATAATTTATTTAAGTATTCACTTGATACTACTGTCTCTGAACTTTTAAAAGTTGTCTTAGAACCTTTCTTTGCCATAATACCTTCACTCTAATTTTAAATACAATCCAAACTGTTTATACATTATAAATAGTTTTTGTAACTTCATTAACATGTTTTCGTTAATTATATTATACTTTTTATATAAATAGTTTATTATGTTTGTTACCATATTAAAATCAAAGCAAGTTCTCTTATCTAACTCGCACGTGTGTGTGAGAAAAAAAAATACCTGCTCACTTTCATGAACAGGTATTTCTGACGATTCAATTACAACATTAGAAAAATGAGAGCAGTATGTAAAACCACTCTCATCTGAATGACCATTACAGCCTATTATGAGTTTATATTCCATATCCCTCTACTTAGTAGTTTTCTTTTTCAACCTATCTTTAAGTTTGTTGCTAGGCTTAAATTTTAAGCTTTTGTATTCCTTTAAAGTCATCTCCTCTTTTGTGAGAGGATTTCTAACGGGTCTTGGAGCATGTTTATATAAAAAGAATCTTCCAAACCCTATAAACTTAACTTCACCAGATTCCAAAACTTCTTCTTCAACTATCTCAAACAATTCATTTAAAATCATTTCAGACTCCTTTTGTGTAAGCAAAGTTCTCTTTGCTAGTTTTTTTATAATATCTTTTTTATTACTCATAACTTTATCCTTTTGTATTCTTATAATCTAATAGCAATTGTTTTTGGTTTCTGAAATAATCAGAGACAACTCTTTCAAATTCATCTTCGCTCATTTCATTTAAATCCACCTCTAGTTCCTCATAAATCTCTCGTACCATGTTTCTAACTTTTTCTATAGTCATTTTATTCTTCATCCACAGCTACATTGTATACATTTATCATAACTCTTTTCGATTGTTTTGCACCTGATGCTTTAGCTATTGTTCTTAAAGAAGAAGCCACTCTGCCTTTTTTCCCAATAATTTTTCCAACATCATCTTTTGCAACTTTGACTTCAATCAGCAGACCCTTTTCGGTTTCAGATTGTTCTATCTTAGCTTTCTCTGGTTCATCAACAATAGATGAAACAATTGTTTTTACAAGTTCTAATAATTCCATTACTCACCTCTTATTTCTATGTTTTTTTCTTCTGACACAGAGCCTAGCGGGATTGTTAGTTTTAATAGTCCATTTTTCATTTCAGCAGTTGCATTAGTTACATCGAAAGCCTCGCTTACAACAAATCCCAAAGAAAAGTTTCGTCTTGCTATTCCTCTTATTATCATACCTTGTTGCAAATCTTTTTCTGAAGAATCACTTAGTTTGTTTTTGTTACTTAAATAAACCTTGTTTTGTTTAAAAGTTAAATTTAAATCCTCAGATGAATAACCAGCTAATGCAAACGATAAGTTTAGTCCACTCTCATCACACCACTGATCATATCTAGGGAATCTAGATATTGACGCTTTTCTGTTGTTTGCAACTTCTCTAAAGAAACCATCATCATTCCATAAAAGTTCAACTATTTTTGCAGGGATACATACTCTATTCATTATTTTTCCTCCGAATTATTTATATAATAATTTGTCTTTGCAATATAATAAGTGTTTAAATTAAACAAAAACCAACTAGCTAAGCTTGTCATAAAAGCACCTAGTAGCAGACTGTAAGAACAATAAAAACTTGTTGCCAGTCCAACCCAAAAGCCAAAGCACATAGGACAATGTACAAGCTCCTCTAAGGTTTCATTTAAAGACAATACATCTCTAAGTGGTTGTAATATACTAGAGGTTGTAAACAGAATTGTTAGTCCAACTCCCCCTAGTAAAAATAATAAAAATTCAATCATTATCAGCTCCTATTTAATAGTACTAAATGTACTTATTTTTTTAAATATGTTTTTAAAGTTTCGTTCATTTTTTGAGCAAGCCAAATATGTTCTATTTGAGCATGATCAGAATCTCTTAATTTTAAAAAATGTTCAAAGTCATCTTGATAAAAAGTTATATATAACTCAGTCATTCTTCCTTCAGGTAAAGAGAATCTTACAAACTCTCTCATTCTTTTGTATTCATCATTACTTATAAGGTTATCTTTCTTAGATCTTTTTAAAGATAACATAAACTCTGAATAGTTATACACACACGTTTGCATGTCTGCACACATAGTATTTAATCTTTCTTTTAACTCAGAAGATACAGAGGCTATCTTTGAAATATCATTAGGTACAGAATAAGGCTCTTGCTTTATTGTCTTGTATCTTCCACTGACCATGTTAAATGAAGCAGTTCTGTGTCTTAATACTTGGACAGCTATAGACAATGGACATCTGACTCTCCAAGTTATTCTGTTGTGAGTTTCAAAGTCTGTTTCATGTACATTTATAAGCTCAACCTTTATATCTTCAAATGAATTATCACTTATAGTATCTGCTCTTTTTCCAAAGTTGTCAAAGTCAAACAAAGAAAGCTTCTCTGAAATCTCAGGATGCATTTTTGAGAACACACCCCAACATTTATTGTCTTTGTTTTTATTACAAGTCTTTGCAAAATTTAACAAATCCATTGTAACATGATAAGTTTGATCTCTATATAGAGTTCTTGCAAATTTGTTGTTTATAAACCCATCTCCCAAGTCACCTCTCTTAGTAGAAACTAAAGTTATAGATACACATTCAAAAGGACTTGTGTGCATGTTCTTAGCCAAAAAGCTAACAACTCTATCTACATCTTCATCTGTACGTGCACGTGTGTTTATTTCACTCGTAGTACTTATCCACGCACTGTTCGCAATATCTCTTAAAGACCCAGTTACTTTTATTTTCATTTTGATTCTCCTTCTCGTCTGCAAATAAGTATAAAAGGTGTCTCTTTGAAGATATCTTTTGCTACACTTTGAACATCTGCCTTAGATGTTGCTTCAAGTAACTTAGAATATTCATCAATAGTAGGGGTTCTAAACATCTTCTTCATAATGGGGTTCATAGTCATTGTGTGGCTATCTTCAACTGCAGAATAATAAGCAGTAATAGATTTGTTTTTAACTTTTATTAGTTCCTTATCATCTATTTCTTCTTGTGAGATTCTAATGACTTCTTCGTTAATAATCTTTAAAACTTCATCAACATTCTTGTCTCTGCATGAAAAACTAACACCAAAAGAGCCTTGTTGTTCTGAAGCACTATTAGAACAACCTATAGAATAAACCAGCCCTCTTTTCTCTCTTACTTCTCTAAACAATCTACTATCCATACCTCCACCTAAGATTTGTGATAAGACTCTAAGGTGAACATTTCTTTTGTCTTTTTTGACCAAACTAGGGAAAGAAACCCAGACATAAGTATGTTCAATATTGGGATAAGTCATTTCATGAGTCAGTCCTAAGTTCTTATAAGTTTTTATAGGCTTAAAAGATTGTGGCTTTTTAACTCTACCTGTAGGCTTTCCAAAGTATTTTTCAATCAATGGCAAAGAGTATTTCTTTGTATAGTTAGAAGAAACAGAAACAATCAAGTTATCTTTTGTGCAGTTTGTTTTATAAAACCTTCTGACTTCTTCAGTAGTAAAGTTATTAATTGACTCTTTAGTACCAATTACGGGTGTACTAAGGTATCCTTTGTGAAAGTTATCTCTATAAGCTTTATACATCTGACCGTTAACTGAATCATAAGAAGATGCTTCTTCTTCTAAAACAACCTCTCTTTCTTTCTTAAATTCTTCATCAGGTATGGTTGAATTTAAAACAATATCAGACAAAATCTCTAAGGCGGGTTCAAGGTTATTATATGGCACTTCGATATAATAAGCAACCATTTCATGGGAGGTAAAGGCATTTGTATAGCCTCCTAGCATTGATATGTCCTCTATTATCTGTTTGGTATCACGTTTCTCCGTACCCTTGAATATACAGTGTTCTAGCATGTGAGATATACCAGCATTAAAGCCTTGCTTTTTCTCGATTCTTGAACCAGCATTAAAAGCTGCGATAATCGTTGTTATCTTGCTTTGTGTTTTATTATAAATATGTATCATGTATCTCCAAAATAAAAAAAAAGGATAGGAACTATTGTTCCTACCCTTTCATGATATGCACCTTTCATAAGGTTGCATAAACTTTTCAATATATTTTTATCGCCCTTTCATTATTTTACTAAGTCAGGTACAACAATTTTCTTTCCATACGGTATCTTCACACCCTCATCTCGCTGATCTAAACACCAAAGTATTCTTTTCTTTTTGTTTGCAGGTATTTCTGGAAAAGGTGCATAGCCATCTGTAAACATGATTAGACCGTCATAACCTTTATCTAAAAACATTTGAATAGGAGGATCAAAGTCTGTCCCACCTCTACCTTTAATCTCAAACTTATTTATCTTTTTAGAAAGAGTCATAGGCTCTCCATACAACTGAGTGTCAAACTGAATAACATCTGTTTGGCATAAGTGTACAAGTCCGTTCATTTCTGAAACAAATTGTCTTAATTGCTGATCAGATACAGAGCCTGAAGTATCCAAAGCAACAAGTAATTTTGAAACAGAGTCTCTTTTAGATCCTGGATTTAAATAAGGATAAGTAGAGCCAGTTCTTCTATTTTCTCTTTTTCTTGTTACTTGTTTTCCAGATATAACACTCTTTTGAACAAATCTTCTTAACTCTCTAAACCACGGAACTTTAGGCTTGTTTAAACTAACTATCTGATCAACTAAACCAGCAGGCAAGTTTCCAAAGCCACCTGTCTCCATTTGTTTTTTAATAGCCCTATCAGCAATCTGTCTAACCTTTTCTTCAATCAATTCTTTGTCAAAGTCTTCCCACATACTGTGATCATCTATTAATTCACCTTTTCCCTCTAACATTTCTTCAAGAGAACCACCACCATTTTCTTCTTGTTCTTGTTTTAGTTTTTCATAATACCATTCTGCACTTTGATTATCAGGTAAATCAAATTTATCTGGAAATAAAGCCATATCAGGTAAGCCTTCAATGTTACAGTTAATTGCTAAATCAGCTGCAACATTATAACCTTTAGGATTATAAGAGAAGTGTTTTGATCTAGTTAAATGATGTAACAAAATGTGTAATGCTTCATGTCTTAAAACAGCAGAAATCTCACTTGTAGTTAAAGTTTTAACAAAGTCTGCGTTATAATACAAAGCCAAATTGACTTTATCTACAATTCCAACCCCCATTGTGGGCACTTGTTTAGACTCTCTTTTATTCAGATAAAGAAAGACCTCCCCATAGATAGGTTGAAATGCAACTAAAGCTGCTATTCTTGAATTAATTTTATCTCTTACTTCTCTATCCATATTTATCTCCATATTTAGATAGTATATATATAATGTTAATTTAAATTTATAAGCACAAACTAATAAAGGCAAGATATACTTGCCTTTATATTGAAACTAAACAGACTTATGAAAGAAATACTTTTTGAAGTTTTTCTGCAAACTCAGTATCATCTTGCCAATTAGTTACTATTTTCTTTGTTCTTTTTCCTTGTAAGAATAGAACCCAAACATTAGAAGCAACATCATTAGGTAACATCATAAAGAACTTAAAAAGATTATCTTTTTGTTTGTCTTTCATTTTTGCTGAAGTTCTTTTGTTTGCTTCTTCAACTACAGCTGAAGCCAATTCTGCTATAACTTCAATTGATTCACATGCTTCAACTAACTTATCTTTCAAATCAGAATAATTATCCAATACTTCGCTAGGCTTTATTCTTGAGTATTCATTAGAAATAAATCTTTGTAACATAATAGCCACTTCTGTTCCAACAAATCCTTTGGTTACTTGAATGAAATAACCCTCATCACCGTTAGTTAAATTCATTTCTTTTACACAGTTTGAAAGTGTAGCCCAACTTCTTCTTGAAGGATAAACTTTTCCTGTTTCTAAGTTACCAACTGGAGGATCTAAAAGATTTTCATTTCTTGAAATAAAGTGTCTTATCTCAGGAATAACATCATTATCTCTAGCCCAATCTAACCATTCTTTTGAAGTAGGCTCAAAGTCAATGTGAAACCAACGATCACTTAAAGCTGGATCTAATTCAATTACATCATATTCATCATCTGCGTTAATAGCTGTTACAACTCTCCAACCATCTGGAAGTTTAATTCCGTCTAATCTTCTGTCTAAACAAATTTCAAATATAGCTTGCAATACATCTTTACTTGCTCTATTTAATTCATCAAAGAAAAGAATACCTTTTGAGTTAGGATCAGTAGGAAACCATTCAGGTTTTGCAAATTTCATAACACCGTTATCTCTGTAAGGCAAACCTTTTATATCTCCAACTTCACATTGACTTAATCTTACATCATAAAAATTCCAACCGTTAGCTAAAGCAACTTGCTTTACACTATTACTTTTACCTACACCATGTTTTGCTTTTAGCATAACTGATACAGACGTTGGCATTGTTTCTAATGTTTTCTTAGTATTTTTTATATTCATATTTCAAATTTCCTATAAAAGGGGTTTATAATTGTTAAAAAAGTTTTTGGTGCGTTTAAAGGTATCGCAACCGACCTATACTATAATATAACATGTTCGCTTGTTGTTGTCAAGGAATAGGGGAAGAAAATTCACCTTTTTCTGAAAAATTTTATTTTTCATCTGACTGATTTTCTGATTTTTTAAATTGTCGTCTTTTGCGATTTCTATAACTATTGTCAACCTTGTAAGTCTTTACGATCTTAACAGTAAGGTGAGATGCACATTCAAGCCATTTAACATGATCTTGTGGGACTCGTCTATGAAAACATTTGACGTTGCCATAAGAATTAACTATAAATACATCACAGTAAACAGATGTATTATTATAATTACTTGTTCGGTTATTTGTTTTGTTATAGTTATTTGTTTTGTTATAGTTATTTGTTTTGTTATAGTTATTTGTTTTATTGTCCATTTTCTTTCTCCATTTTATAATCTTGTATTGCTTTTTGTATTCTTTTAAAATCGTACTGGCGTAAAGTTTTACCTAGTGTTGGCAGGCAATAAACTAAGTATTCTGCATCTAAAACTCTGTAATGATAAGATACATCATAAGAGTTTGACTCGTTTATAATATTGACAAGTAGCAACTGAAGTGATCTGGTATCTTCTTTGTTACGTTTTAAATCATATATTTTAGTTTGTAAATGCTCAGCAAAAGTATTTCTTTTTCTTTTAGTTAACTTCTTTGCAAAAAACCTGCTAAGTTTATCACTTATAAAGTTTCTTTCAACAAGTTTAAGCATAAAGTCCAACTTTGTTTGCTGATAACCTTCTTGTCTTTTTATCTTCTCAAACTCTTTTATTATAACATCTTCATCTTTACAATATCCGATAGTAAGTTTAGAAAGAAATTGCCCTGCAAGAAAAACAGAAAGACCTTCGCTTTGACCTTCGCTTTTTACAGAGGTTGACATTAAATGTTTTATGTTTTCATACGAAATACATTCAGAGTTAAAATCTTTCATAGACTTCATTATAAATGCTAACTTAATACAACTTATGTTTCTAGACTCAAAAAGACTACTTGTCACTCTGTCAAGTAAGCTTAAATGAAACTCAGACAAAGAGTAACCTGTACCGTCTATAAACATTCTGCTTATACCAACAAACAAAAGAGTTCTGTGTTTAGATAAATAGGAGAGGAGATTATTATTTGACAATAATACTTCTGCAACTTTAGGTCTATTCCAATCTTGTACGAAGTTAAGAGAAGAACAGCCATACACTGAACCTGTATCTTTTGTGAATAAAGAAAACAGGTCGTCTACAAGTTCTGGATAAAAATCAATTTGATCTTTAAATAGTTCACATATTTCATTCTTTTTGGAATTTAAATGTGATGTTATACAATAGCTCGAATATTCTATATTATAATTCTGCATTTGTTTTTCCTAATAATAGGGTTATATATTGTTTAATTCTGACAAGTCTTCAATTAAAAAGCCTGCTGCTTTTTTGTGGCCTCCACCACCAAAGTGTTTTGCGATTAAAGATACGTCAACATTATCTTGTCTTGTTCTTATAGAACATTTATAATGTGACTTTAATTTATAAAATACAATAACAAAGTCTTTATCTTCAAAGCAATCTGCTATTTCTCCTTGAAAAAAAGGTGCGTTTATTATACTACCATTATAACCACGAATTTTGATCTCGTTTGTATTTCTTGAGAATATTTTGACTAGCTTTTCTTTGTACCTCAAAATACTACTTCCAATTTCAACAATACGATTCGTTCCAATTTGATCACTTAAATCATTATTTATTTCTGACCAAGCATCAAAACAAAAATCAAAAGAATCAAGATAAGATAAAATCTCTTGTGAGTTTTTTAAATTCCAATTCCACAAATCTCTATCTTCAATGTACTTTAACAAAGTAGGAATAGGTTTGTTTGGAAATAAAAACTTCCAAGATAAAACACAGCCCGAATGATTTATGTTATAATAAAAATCTGGATCATCTTTCAATTCATCTATTGCAGTCTTATGATGATCAATTATTATAACATCACAACTCTCTCTTAATTCATTTAATTTTGATAATGGAACAGAACAGTCTGCAAAATAAATCAAGTCATGCTTAGAAGCATTTATCTTTTTCCCATAAAAGAACTTCTCATAATCTATACTATCTTTATATTTTTGATAAAAAGCCCAAGCAGAACCAAAGCCATCTGGGCAGTTTCCATGATAAAAAAGTTTTATTTTCATAATTGTTCCTTGTTAAAAGAAAAGTGTATTTTCTTAACTTCTGTTTTTAATAATAGTTCACAGTTTATAAAATCAGTAAACTTTCTTATTGATTCAAACTCATAAATTCTGTCATTATAAAACAACTTATGTATACCAAGTGCCCTTAATACATCACATTTGTTTACAACTAATATGTTAACACCAGATATTCTTATTGCTTTTATTAAATAATCTAAGTTTAACCAATCAACTTTTCTTTTTCTTCCAGTTGTAACACCAGTTTCTTCTCCTAATAAACCCAAAGCATATAAGTCTTTATCTTCAAACAAAGTATCAGGAAACAAAGGATCGTTACCTGATCTTGTATCATAAGCTTTTGTTATTCCCCACATGTCTTTTATTTTATGTGGAGAAAACCCCAAGCTACAAGCACCATAAGGTAAAGTTATAGATGAAGTAACATAAGGATAGTTTCCCCAATCAATATCTAAATAAAAACCTTGAGCACCTTCACATAAAATCTTACCACTTAATTCTTCTTGTTTTAATATATACTTACTATCTAAAACATCTTTTGCTAAAACACCAGTTCTAGCCATCTTAGATGCATAACATGGTGCAATCCCCTTTGCAGTTGTACCAAGCTTATTATAAAGCCTTTCTTTGTCCTCTTTTATATGCTCTTCTAAAACAATGTGTGTTCTGGGCGAAACCTTTACTAAAGAAGTATTAAACCCACTCTCTTTTAAATAATCTATTTCTTCATAAAAGCTTTTTTCATTCAAAACACAACTCGGTCCGATTACAGATAAAGTATTGTTGAAGATTCCACTTGGAATTAAATGAGTCTTATATTTATTTTCACCTTTCCAAATAGTATGTCCAGCATTGTTACCTCCAGCCCATCTTGCAACCACATCATATCTATTTTTAGATGAAAGATAGTTTGTTATTTTGCCTTTACCTGTATCACCCCAAGATAAATCGCATACTATATCTACATGTTTAATCATTTACACCTCCAGTGTTTGAATTTGTTAAGTTAGCAAATAAAAGTTTTTCACCCCTAACTCTTGATAGAATTGTCATACCTTCATAATGCTTTTTAACTGTACCTTTTATTTTATAATAAGAATCTATTTCATAGTTTATACCTGAGCCGTAATTATATCTCCAGCCTGTATTTGTATCAATTACGGTATATCTCCAATTACCCCAATCTTTATTTTCTTTTCTTTTTTCTATAATAACTTTCACTTCTATTTTTTCACCAACTTCAACTTCAGGTGCTTCTAATGCTAACTTTACCAATAAGTCTTGAGACCATTTATTTAATGATGCAATCCATTTATCAGTTAAACGATAAGGCTCATTTAGTACTACATTTAATGAATTTTTTATAAAATCATTATTAGGGTATTGCTTGTGTTGTCCTGCCAATAAAGGTGCAACCATAGCATGGAGACCTTTCTTTTTGATCTCTCCTATTGCTTCTAACTGAACTTGTTTTTCTCTTTCTTTTTTAATAGCAATCTCTTTTTTTGAAAGCTTCTTTAGTTTAGTTTTCTTTTTAGTACTGCCTAATTTGATCTTCTTAAAAATCATTCTATCTCCATAAAAAATAGGGTTGTTGGATATACTATAGTATAACCCATTTTTCACACTCTGTGTGAAAAATCCCACCTTTTTTTGAAGTTTTTTTGATATTATCTGAAGAGTCTTCTTCTTCTGTTTCTAGGAGCAGGTCCAGATTGAGGTAACTCTCTCATAAAACGATTTCTTTGTCGCCTTCTTGATCCCCTTTGAAGTTGTCTGTCTGTCTTTTTATAATCTTTATAATCATAATCTGGTCTTCTTCTTCCTTTGAACTCATCTTGTAGTGCAAAGAAAACTCTTGCTCGATTTAACTGATCTCGGATATCTTTATTTGGATTTGTACTTCTACAATACCTACCTGTTCCTGGATCATTTTCTTTTAATCTTCTTGTTACTTCTGAAGCAACAGCTCTTATGTTTTCACCAGATATTCTTTGTATTCCAGGAAACATTCTTCTTATATATCTAGCAGTTAATCTTCTGGCTTTACCTTCTGATACTACTTGAGTAAAAGAACCTGGAAAATCTTCTGGACCAGCCATTACTATTGGTTCATTCTGATTTAACAACTCTGTAACAAGTCTTTCAACATAAGAGGTTTCCCAATCTTTATTACATTCTCTTTCTTTTTTTCTTTCAGGTGTTCTTCTTTCAGGAGCAGTTCTTTCTTCTCTTTTAGGTTCTTCTAATTGAACATTAGATAAACATTCTTTCATTTCATTATCCATCATAGTAACTGCTTCTGCTGGATCAAACTGTCTTCCTAATACTTCTGCATTAAATTTATACCAAGCTACAAAGTTTTCATATCTACAAGTAGGATATCTTTTGCAAACATCAACATACTGACTAAAAGCTGATCTTACTTTTTCTCCATCTCCATAAGAAGTTCCATCATGTCTTTTTGTATAAAACATTGTTACTACATTATAGCCATCATTAGGTATCGTTGATCTTCCTTCAGTTCTTGCTATATATGTGTCCCAACCTTCACAAGTGTTTGGATCAGTTTTAGTTTGAACCTTTGGTGTAATTGGAGCTGGAATAGTTGGATCTTGAGGAACAGTTGGATCTTTATCTTCATCAGAACCATAGCAAGGATAATTTGCTTTTAATATTTGAACTGCTTTTTTTTCATTCATTGTATTCCAATAATCTTCAAAAGTATTAAGACCTGTTAAGTAAAGAGCCTTATCTACCAAAGCACCTCCAAGCATGGTTATGATGTCATTTATATCAGAAATATTTCCAGCAAAAGCATTACTTTTAATTGGAAACTTAAAATTTACACCAAGAACTGTTATGGTTTCTACCTTCCAAGAGGATCTATCAACACACAAACTATTTATTATATTTATGTAACCTGTTCCAGTAAAGCTACCAATTAAAAAAACCGTATCTTTTAACATGTTTATTGTAACTTCTTTTCCACACTTTTTAAATATTACATTAGTACAAGAAACATTACTTTTTTGAATCAAAAACATAGCCGCAGCTAAAACTGCTTCTTCATCTTGATTAAACTCTGGTGCAACAGAAAGAGCAAATTTCTCTAATTCTTTTATTCTTTTTTGTCTAAGCATTATCTTCTTCTCCTTCCGAATCCTTTTCTAAATCTATTTCTTCTATGTTCTCTTCTTTTTTGTCTAGGTGTTTTATATGTATTATCTTGTTTATACTCTGTTTCTTGAGTATTATAATTATTTGATGATGGCTGTCTTGCAATCATTGTATCCATTAAATTAAATTCTTCTTTAGGTTCAACATAGCTTTCTTCATAAACTTCTTCATAAGGTTCTTCGGCTATTTCAACTTCTGGCTTCCCATAAACTAACTTGCCGTCAACAAAAGAAAAACTATTAGCATCTCTACATAATAAAGGTATTAAGTCTCTATAGCTGAAAGTATCGGCAATTTTAACTGCACCTGAACCTATTAAGGCAGCAGACCCTAAACCTTTTGATATTCTTTTTAAACTAATTCCAGAATCTTTAAAAGCAGAATGACCTAGAAGTCCACCAGCACCAACAAGCAAGCCACCAATAATATAATCTCCAAAAGAAAATATAGAATTTATTATATCTAATAAAGAACCTATATCTTGACCAAAGTGTTTGACTCTTGTAGAGCAAGTGTTGCCTCTATGTAAGAGATAAATAAACGCAGCTAAAGCTCTATCTTCATCTTGCTTTATTACAGAGTTATATTCTTCTATTAAAGCAGTAGAAGCTTCTCCACTAGATGAAAAAGAATTATAGTAACTTTCAGTAATGTCCATTCCTCTTCCACTTGTCATCTCACTAACAACAGGAAAGCCTCTGAGATAATCTAACCAAGACATATTTAAAGTTCCAAAGTTACTTGTCTTTTTTAACAAATCTTTTAGAACTTGAGCTTCTGATTCCAGTTCGGGGTCATCTTTAAACTTTTTTATAAGCTCTTCTATCTTTTTTGATGAATTCATTTGAGAAACTCCTTCAGGGTTATTTTGATCTACATCTTTTCCACTAAAAAATTTAAAATATAATTCTTCTTCATCAAAGTTAGGATTATCTAAACCTTCATTTTGTCCTGCAATAGGAAGTCCAAATGATTCTTTTTTGATAGAGCTATATTTAAATTGATAATCGGAAGGCTTCATAGTTAAAACATCTTTATTCGTAGTTTGATCTACCAGATCTATAGCATCTAGCATGTCGTTTTCTTGGTCTTGACTTTTAAAGTATTCGATTTCTTTCAATCTTTCTTTTGCTTTATTTTTACTACTATACCACTTAGAAAGTTTCTTGTCGCCTTTCTCACTAAAGACTGCCCATTGATCCTTGTCATATCTTTTCTTTATTACTGCAAACTTATTCAGGCTCATTTTCTTCCTCTTTTAATTCTTTCTCTTTTAAATCTATTTTTTCTTTTAAAATTAAATTCACATCTATATTTAAAGGATTATTATCTTTATTAAAAAGCTGTTCTCCTACATCTTTAATAAACTCTTCTTTTTCTTCTTCTGATAATTTTGCTAGCATGTCATAGTCTACTCTTAGTTTTTTCAAACTAACCCAGCCTTTATCTTCTAAAAAACCTAAACTAAAGGAATCATCATCTAACATCTTTAAAAAAGATTTAAATGCCAAATACCTTATGGTATGCTTATATCCTTTTTCTAATATTAAATTTGTAACAAACTCTAATGTCATTTGTCCTAACCAGTTTACCAACTCAAATAAGGCGACACTTGTTATGAACTCTAAAGAGTAGCTTATATCTTTGTTGTCATCATTGCTTTCTAAAAACAAAAGAGGGTCAATTTTACTTTCGTTATCATCTATTACTCTTTTTATTTCAGCATCTATTTCATCTGCAGCTATATTTTTGCCTTCTAAGTCTAATTTGTTTGCAGTTTTAATTAATCTTTGTATTTTGTTGTTCTTTTTCATTTTTAAGTCCAAACTTATTTTTATCATCTTCTTTAAGTTACTTGGCAATAACAAAGATAATCTTGCAGATATTTTGCTTGTTATGTCTTTAACATCTATATTATTAGTAAGCCTAGCTAATAAAGCAACTAAGGCTATTATATGGTTTATATACTGTGTTACTTGCTCGGCATACTTTAGCTTTTCTTCTTTGCTCATTTCATCAAAGTAATCATCTTTATTTCTTGACTTAATTACTATATCATCAACTTCTTTCAGAAAATTATCATCAATAGAGTTGAACTGATCAAACTCATCAGATTCGTTATGAATTTGAGTTAGATCAGGCAAGGTTTTATATTCATCAAGAATATCTTTTAATTTTTCTGATTGAATAATTCTATGATATAAGTGACTGAAATTTGGATATCTCTCTAAAATATTAAGCTTCATTCAAATCCTTAACTAAGTTTTTCTTTTTTAATTCTCATTTCTTGATAATCATCATTACTCAAAAAAAAAGACCAGCTATTTAACTGGTCTTTATTAGTAAAAAATTAATCTAATTATTAGTAATTTTATTCTTCTTCTGCATAAAATAATAAAACTTTAATTAAATCTTCTTCTGTCTTAACATACTTTGGCAACTCTACCTTTTCATATCCAATTTTTGCCAAGTCTATCTTTCTTTTTAAATCCTTATTATCATTCAGTATATATTCTTCAAAAGCAATAATGCTTCCCTCAAAAGTATATTTAAGATAGTCTACAGAGTTTAAGTCAAAAAACTTTGCTTTTTGTACTTTGTCATTTCCTTCATCATCTTTCTTTATTCTAAAGACTTGAGGATCAAACTTGCTTTTATGTAAAGGTTGTGATAGCCATATATAATTAGTCATTTTGTTTCCCCTTCATTCTGTTTTGCAATATTACTTTACATGCAATATCATTTGTTATAAAAATATGTAATAAGTTAGGTGGTAAGTGATCAACAAAGTAATCTACAGTGTCATCACAAGTGGAGTCAGAAAAATTAGATATTATTTTTCTAAAATCTTTTTCATCATATTTGTCTTGAGCTTCAACTAAAGCTTTAGCACATTGACTTGACACAAACTTTGATTCTGATCTTATTTTTCTTGCATCTTTGGGATCTAACTTCCCAGATCTGCATAATGCCGAGTTATAATAAGCTCTTATAATGTATGTGTTGTTTTCTTTGTCAAATCTACCATGCTTAATAAAAGACTTGAAGTCTAATTCAGCCCAATCATTTATAAGCATTTGAGTTAATATGCAAAAAGAATCTTCTGCTTTCCACTCGTTGTGTAAAGCTCCTTTTATTACACGTTCAACATTTATTTTGTCTTTTATTAAATAAAAAGATAAATACTCTGAAGACAGTCGATCACTATAATAATAAGTTCTTCCTATTTTCGATCTAAGTAACTCTGAAAGTTTTAATTCACTTTTATAGGTGGCTAACAATTCTTTTCTTTTGTTCTTAATCAAAACAGATTTGTCTTTCAGATGATCAAGTATTAGTTTGTTTTCAAATTTTCCAGAAAGAAAACTAGCCCAACTTAAAGGGTCTTTCGCCTCTTTTGATAGTAAAGAATTATTTATAATAAACTTTTTTTCTAAGAAACTAAAGTTCTCTATAAAATCTTTTATCAATTCGTTTTTCAAACCTATATGTCTATTTGTTTAGTCACTTATTATTTCTCTTCCATTTAGTTCATT
>Ga0098053_1000258_pt1 | contig 18333 bp, 15 predicted proteins | sample 15BtaG_FD_77068 | JGI IMG/M metagenome (GOLD analysis project Ga0098053, IMG submission 77068) | Marine viral communities from the Subarctic Pacific Ocean - 15B_ETSP_OMZ_AT15312_CsCl metaG | ecosystem: Environmental > Aquatic > Marine > Oceanic | place: Pacific Ocean | collected 2015-01-18 | reverse complement strand
TGTTAGTCCAGGTGCAGGTTCGTTATGCAAACTATAAGGCTCATGTGTTGGTGCTCTAGTAACAATTGAACTTAAACTAGGCATTTCTTCTGCTACCCAACCAGTATCTTTCAATTCGTTGTCAGTAAACTTGTTAGTTACTATATTGGTTGTTTTTGTACTTGCACCGCTCTTGTTTAAATCAATTCTTGCACCGCCGATATCAACATTAGCAGTTGATTCCACATTAACATTTCCGTTAGAATTTATGTCAATGCCTGTTCCACTCTGTATGTTTAATTTCTTTCCAGCATTAATGTTAATATCTTCGTCTGCATGTAGATTGATTGTTCCTTGTGTTCTTACGTTTACACTATTGGAACTATAAACATCTACTGTTCCTGATTTACCAAATTCTAACCAACTTTGACCATTTGCGTGTGTAATATAAAAACATTCACCGTCGTCCGACATTGTAATTTGATGTCCGGTTGCAGAACGTATTCTTACTAATTGGTTCTTACCTTCCAAATCTCCGTCGTCCATAACGAGACTGTGGCCACCACGTCTTCCAACTACAGTAATATCCTGAGGTTCTATATCATCGCCTTGTAATGTTTCTTTAATATTAGTATCGTACATGCCATTTGCGTATACAGGTCTGCCCGGTGTACTAATGCCATATACATTACTAGGACTTTCGCGTTGTACTGTACTGTTAATTGGGCCACGTGTTGTATCTTTATCCAAGCCTTGTTGATACATTGTTGCTACAACTGAACTATGTTGTGGTTTTTCTTTTTCGTAAAACCTTGGATCCTCGGATACTTCTTTATTCTTATGGTTGATTTCAGTTACGTTATCACCAATAGCAGGAATCATATGTGTTAAGCCATTTTCAGGAACACATCCTGTGTAGTAACCATAACTTGGATCACCATTAACAAAGAAACACATTACTTTAACGCCAATATCAGGTGTTGTAAACCACATGCCATATGACTGAGTATTACCAACTGATGTTCCTGTTCCTTCAGTTGTTCCGTTATGCGCTACTTTTCCATAATACGGTGTTAAATAACTAACTGTTCTCCAGCCACTAGCATCATTTTTTTCGCCTTTTGAAAACTCTTCAATGTAAACTTGGACACGTCCGTTTCTAGTAGGGTCGATATTGTTCATCACCTCAGCAATAAACGGACCAGTATCAGCAGGCATTCCGCCTCTGTCTAACTTATACCCTTTGGTACGTCCTCTACTTTTTAATATATCATCGGCCATTAGTCGTCCATTCCTGCATCTGTGTTCATTCTATTAGCAATTCTATCTGCTTCTTCGTAATGTGGGTAAATCTCTCCTTGCGGCTGAATTTCGTTGCGCAATCCTATAATTACGATTATCTGCCCCTAATTCATCGGTGTCCCCGTCTTCTGTTATTAGTAGATTCTTATTATCCAAATTATTTAATATTTTATCTTTCTCCACTTTTTCTTTACTAACTTGCTCCTTGGTCGGAAACTGCATTAATGTTCCTTCTAGTAGTTGTGTGAATTTACCGTCACTTAAATTTGTAGTTATTGTGTTTGCTCTGTAAACTAAACTCATACGTGAAAGTCCACTCTCGCCACTGCCCAAATTGCGACCGTAGTTTTTATTACCAACATCCGCTATACCAGTTTTTAAATCATAGTCAACATTGGTATTGTAATTAACCGAAAACAACACTTCACTTGCATCGTAGTTAATGGAGCCATCGTGCATAAATGGACCTAAGCCAACACCAACTGCATCGGGTGAATAAAATATCTCACTTTGTGCCATCCAATCGGGATCGCCTACGATTTGTAAAGATGCGTTTGCTTGATCCGATGGAGAATATAACAAACTTGCGGCGTTCGCTGAACCTTCGTTTCTTCTATTTTTACTTCCTTGTGTGGATTCAGAACTACTATTTTGGTATACTTGTTTTGTTAATTCTCTGGCATTATTTTGCAACTTAGGAATGCCTATGTCGGCACCGAATGTTTGGTAGTACAAGTAGTTATACTCTTGCCTGAAGTCCATTACCTCTGTATTTTCGCCAGTAAACCAGTAATTATATTCTTTATGTGTTCCTCTAAAGTACGAAGGACCAAAATAAGGAGAACGTATATTATTAATTTGATAACGTGAAATTATGTACTTAATTTCATACGCATAATCGTTACGTTTGTTATCATACTCAAGAGGTACAACTTGTGTACGAATCTTAAACCATTGTAAAACTGCAGGCGATTTTTCTTTTTTTGAAACTTTGCCAGTTACTTCATCAATTTCAATATCTTGTTGATTGGAAATAAACGTACTAGTTCTAATAATCATATCAATTGCTTGTACAATAGACTGTCCTGCAGTAAATGAAAATAACTTTTTGTTCTTGTCGTAAAACCCTTTATTAGATAATAATGACTGTTGGTTTTTAACCATCATAGGAACATTATCTTTATCAGTAAACTCACCGGTTGTTATAACATCTGCTTTGCCAATACCACTTCCTTTTTCAAACTCAATAACATACTTGTGTGCTACTTCAACCTTTTTAGTTTTAACTAAGCGTTGTTGTTCCGAGTTTAATGCATCAACTAATGAAATATTTTGATTGTCTGTACTTAACTTCCCTGTCAGTACTGCGCTTACAGACTGTCCAAATAATTCAGCGTTAAATGGTATAGTTGAATTAGCGACACCAAATGGTACTTGTGTTTGTGGACATACTGCATCACACTTATATTTAACAACGTCATTTTCTAAAGCAAATTGAATACCAGTAAATTGAAACGGAATAAACTTTTCAGAAATACTACTCAAATCGCTTAATGATTCGTTAACGCCAATGTCGCGTCCGGTAATTTGTTTGCCGATTTTATCATAACCATAAAACCGCACTACCATTAAATAGTTTTGGGCGGCGTAATTAATTCTATCTTCACTTACTCCATTTGATACATTGTACTCTTGTACCATTGCATGCAAACGTTCCAAAAAACTTAAACCGTTTGGCTCAGTAATAGTGAAATTCATTTGAAACTGGTTATGAGGCGAACCAACAGAGGTACCTGATACTAAGCCCTTAAGTTCGATATTATCAATATAAAAATCTAAATCAAAAAACTTACTTCTTCTTGCGCCGTGATTGCCTTCTGGACTTGCTGAAATACCGCCACTTTGTAATATTAAAGTTAAGTCCTTAACTGTTTTAACGCCAGTTGAAATCATACTTGCGTATTCTTTAGAACCCATCATATACAAACTAACAGCATACGTCATTGTTGCAAATCCTTTAAATGGATTTTCTTTTGGTACAATCTTTTCTAAAAACTCAGGCGGTATTGATGTTTGGTTGCTGTCAAATCCACCAGTAATATTTACATCAGTGTCACTATCCTTATTGTTAATTTGTTGTACTGGTTCTTCAACACTTTCTCCTGGTTCAGTGCTAGTTGCTCTGCCGGTTGCTTTATCAACTACTAATGTTGTTGGTTTTTTTGCATTTGTATTAAGTGCAGTAGGATTAATTAGATCATCTAACGACGGAGATTTAACATTAGCACTTTTTTGTGCTTCTTGTTGTGTTTGTGGTCCGATAAACGGAGTTTGTATTCTTGCTCCGTCCTTTTTAGCCGCTTTATCTTGTTCAACAATATCAGCGGCTGAATTTCGTTGCGCAATCCTATAATTACGATTATCTGCCATATTAGAATCCCAAAGTATCTCTTAGTACACTTAATGCTGGAACGCGAATTGTTGTGCCTTCTTTAAAATCAAATAACGGGTCAACTAACGTATTTGGATTACGTTGCGCAAATACCCACCATAAATCAGCATCTTTATACAAGTCAAATGCTAATAGGTCTGGTCGGTGATGATATGTTGTGTTAATTTCAAACGACATATCACTTGCTAATTTTGGAATTGGTCTATTAACCATCATTCCCAAACCTGACTTAGTTGTTTTTGTTTCAAAATATGGGCTTGTTGCGTTATACATTACCAGAATCCTTTCTTAAGAAGTGAACCATTAGAATAGTCTTTAAGACTGTATTCGTTACTAACTTGATCACGTGTTTGTATTGGCACTAAGTTAAAGTTAATATCCATTTTAGTTGGCATACGCGTTGTTCCTTTACCTTCTGCTTTAAAAATATTTTCACTTGTGTGTGTTGGCGCAGGTGTTCCGCCAAAGGACATACCCGATCCAAACAATCTGTTTAATGCACCACTAAAAGATGGAGCAGAACTAGTCCTAGGTGAATTTAACGGTGACATAAAATCTCCACTACGTGCATTAGCATCCCCTGCCTTAATATAATCTACATCATTAGGTAAATTAATGTTTACAATTTCAACTGCACACGGATGTTCATTAAACTGGTGATCTCCTAAGCCTGACAAAAATACTAACGGCGGTGGTGTACCACGTTGCATATCTTGGCCATAAAACATCTTAGTACAACTACGTAAAAAATGCAATGCCGCTAACATATAGTTTGCTTCTTTTGTATCTTGTGCAGTAAACGTTGCAGATATAATTACACGTTCTTGATGGCTACCTGCATAAAAGTAACCTCTGTAATTACTATGTGTTAGGTCGTAACTGTTATATCTTGCTTGATGCACAGTGTCTATGCGTGGCATATACGGAAATATAATTCCGTCTGTTTCTGCCAAAGGAGCAAGAATACCTGGATCTTGTGCATTGTACAAGTAATCGCTTTGCGGTGCTAAACGTAAGCGTACACGCCAATCATCCTTGCTTGCTTTATTCTGACGTAACTCCGCAACCGATGGTTCTGGCGTTGGTTCTGCTTCCGTTTGATTATTTGCATCTGTGTTTAAACTGCTATCCATTTGTACAGCATCGTCATGGGTAGATGGCTTAGGAACACACATCATGGTGGCGTCGTCATAAATTTCATCTACACTACAACCATAATCAGGCGATGTTGGTTCTGTTGCTAATCCTGCAGTACTATCTGTACTGCTATCACTAGGAATAGGAACTTCTTCGCCCGTATCATCAAACTTTTTGCCGTCTAATTGTGCGTTGGTTTTAACAACATTTTCTACTGCACCAGTTGATGGATTTTTAGTATGACTAATATATTCATCTTTAGATACTTCATTGCCATTGGCATCGTGATATGTAGTTGTTTGTGTAGTTGTGTGTTTTTGCGCTCTTTCTTCTGCTAATTCTGCCGCTTTGCGTTCAGCAGTGGCACGTTTTACGTCAGGGTCAGTTAATAGTGCTCTACCATTTTTTCCCGATGCTCTAACTCTTGCTTTAATTGCATCTTCTTGTTCTTTTAGAGTTGCGGCTTTGGCTTTGTACGTTAAACTTTCAGGAGTGTCAGTTGTAATGTAGTTAGTTTTTGTATCAGTATAACCGCCACCTGATACTGTACTGTTATCTTCTACAACTAATGGCGCTGTTGTTGTTTTTGTGACTGTTTTTGCATTAGCAGTATTAGTTGCGTCTGTGTTGTCTGTTTCCAACCAATTATCGTAATCTTTTTGATACTTTTTTATATCTGCTTGTTCTTTATCGTACGTAGAAGTAGTTTGCACCTCTCCATCAACTAACTTAAAGTGACCGAAGTTACCGCCTAATTCACTAACAGCCATATCCCATGCTTTCGCGGAACCATGCCCGTTTATTAAGTGTTTATTGTATCTAGCGTCTATATCTGAACGTTGTGACATAATGTTTTTTATAAAAATACTGTAACGTATTTATGTTGATAATTATATGCGTATATTATCGACTACCGTTATTGCACTAATGAACATATACATCTCTTTTAACCTACATAAATCATTAAAATAACTTTAACCTAAAAATCAAGGAGCAACATGGCCCGTAAAAGAAAGTACCTAAACAACAGAGATATATTAGTACAAATTCATTTAAGTAAAATGACTTACTGTGCGTTTAATAACCCAGAAACAGACAATCAACAAGACTACATTGTAGAAGATGTTAGTGAAATTACGCCAGAAGTTATAGAACTAGCAAGGCACGCTAGAGCAAAGCGAATAGGAAAGTTATTAGAAGAAAAAATAGACGTAGATACAATTGATAAAAAGGATGTTGTATTCAGAGTTATGACTTTAGAACATATACCATTGGTTCCAAAAAAGAAAGCAAAAGCAAACGTTGCTAGAGAAGAATTCAATCGAGTTATAGATGAGTTAGTAGTTAATGCAGAGCAAAACGAAGAAGAAATTGTACCAAATGAAGAAGAAGTTGCATCAAATGAAGAAGAAATTTTAGTACCATCTAAAACTAATTTTCATCCATTTTTTCATTATCGCGTAGATGAAAATAATGTTCCATATATTGTTGGTAAAAGTCATTGGAAAGGTACACTTGAATATGGTAAATTTTGTCAAACACACGGCAAAACCACAAACGAGTTGGCAAAGATGTACATGAAGCTATGCGACAGATACGGCACAAGAAGTAATTGGCGTGGTTACACTTATAACGACGAAATGCGGGCCGCGGCATTAATGCAATTAATTCAAGTAGGGTTAAAATTCAATGAACTTAAAAGCGACAACCCATTTGCTTATTACACAGCAATTGTTACAAATTCATTTACACGTGTTCTTTTAAACGAAAAGAAAATGCAAAATATTAGAGATGATATCTTGGAAGAAAATGGGTTGGCACCAAGTTGGACACGCCAACAAGCGACTGCAGATGCAAAGGATATAGAAGATAGTCGTAACATGTACAAAGCGCAGACAGAGAGGATCAAAGTACAGAATATTAAACTCGCGGAAGAAAAAGAAGAAAGTAACGAATAATGCAGTTATTTAAAAAAGCGTTATGTTTTACTGATATTCACTACGGATTAAAAAACAATAGTATTCAGCATAACACAGACTGCGATAATTTTGTTGACTGGGCTATTTCAGTTGCAAAGAAAGAGAATTGCGAAACTGGTTTCTTTTTGGGAGATTGGCATCACAATAGAGCAACACTAAATTTACATACATTAGATTTTAGTTTAAAAGCATTGGAAAAACTAAACAATGCTTTTGAAAACTTTTATTTTATTGTCGGCAACCACGACATGTACTATCGCGACAAACGCGACATACACGGTGTTAGTTGGGCTAAGCACTTACATAATATAAAAATTATCGACGAGTGGACTGTTAAAGATGATGTTGCTATTATCCCTTGGTTAGTTAAAGACGACCATAAGGAAATTAAAAAAATTAAAGCAAAGTACGTATTTGGACATTTTGAGTTACCGCATTTTAAAATGAATGCTAACGTTAGAATGCCGGACACTGGAACAATACACGCAGATCACTTTACTAATATTGACTATGTTTTTTCTGGACACTTTCATATGCGTCAAGAACAAAAAAACATACACTACATAGGCAATTGTTTCCCACATAACTATGCAGACGACAACGATACCGAACGTGGTTGCATGACATTAGAATGGGATAAAAAGCCTGTGTACCATAATTGGGAAGATCAACCTTCGTTTATTACGTTGCAGTTAAGTAATTTACTCGAAAATGCAGATACGTTGCTTAAACCAAATATGCACGTAAGAGTTATGTTAGATGTTGATATTAGTTTTGAAGAGTCAACGTTCATTAAAGAAACATTTGTTGAGAAATATAACTTACGCGAATTGTCATTGGTTCCAGTACGCTCTGAATTAACAGGTACCGAAGAAGAAATTAATTTAGAAATACAATCAGTTGATCAAATAGTACATCAGCAAATTGGTAATATTGACTCCGATAGTTTTGATACAAAAACACTAATTGAAATATATAATAACCTTTAATGTTAAAAATTAAAAACCTTACAATTAAAAACTTTATGAGCGTGGGCAATATTACTCAGGCTGTAAACTTTGACAACGACTTAACACTTGTTCTAGGTGAGAATTTAGACTTGGGTGCTAACGGTAGCAGAAACGGAACAGGCAAAACAACAATTGTTAATGCCCTAAGTTATGCGTTGTACGGCAATGCACTTACTAAAATTAAACTAGGAAACTTAATTAACAAAACTAACGAAAAAGGAATGTTAGTTAGTGTTGAATTTAACAAAAATAATATCGATTACAAAATCGAACGCGGACGTAAATCAAATATACTAAAACTTTTTGTTGGCGGTGTTGAAGTAGATGATAACGATGCACAAGGAGATAGTAGAGAAACACAAAAAGCAATTGAAGATATACTAGGTTTAAGTCACGAAATGTTTAAGCACATAATTGCATTAAACACACATACAGAACCATTTTTAAACATGAAGGTTTCTGATCAACGTGATATAATTGAGCAATTACTTGGAATTACAATACTTTCGGAAAAAGCTGAAGCACTTAAAGTATTAATAAAAGATTCAAAGGATCAAATTAAACAAGAGAACTTTAGAATTACTGCAGTTAAGGAATCTAACAAACGTATTGAATCGCAACTAGTAAGTTTAGAACAAAAAAGTAAACTTTGGGATCAATCACAACTGACTGATATTAGTTCAATTAATACTGCAATTGAAGAATTAACCAAAATTGATATTGATCAAGAAGTTTTAAATCATAAAAATTTAGAACAATATTTAAAAGACAAAAAAGCAGTAGAAGAATTATCCCATGCTATTGCAATTAACGAATCGTCTATTATGTCAAACGATTCACTAATAGAAAAAATTAGCGATGAGTTAGAGTTACTTAATAAACACAAGTGTTATGCATGTGGACAAAAAGTACACGATAGTAAGCAACAAGAAATAGTTGCATCAAAGAACGAAATAATTACAGAGGCTAAAAACAATAATGAAGCTCTTAATGAAAGTTTAGTAAGTAATTCCAACGAATTAAGTAGCATTACATTGGAAGAGAAGCCTGCAGTGTTTTATAAAACATTAGAAGAAGCACTAGGGCACAAACACACATTAAAAACGTTAAATACACAGTTAGAAACACGTGCAACTGAAGATAATCCGTACAAAGAACAAATAATTAGTATTAGAACAGAAACACTTCAGGAAATTAGTTACGACACAATCAACGAAGTTACTCGTACATTAGAACACGAACAATTCTTATTAAAATTACTAACAGACAAAGATAGTTTTGTTCGTAAACAAATTATTAGTCAAAATTTATCATTCCTTAATAGTAAATTAACATATTACATTAACACAATTGGTTTAAGACACTTAATAGAATTTAAAGACGACTTAAGTGTTGAAATTACAGACCTTGGAAAAGATTACGACTTTGATAACTTATCACGTGGCGAAAAGAATCGTGTGATATTATCGTTAAGTTGGGCATTTAGAGATGTATGGGAAAATTTATATTCTCCTATTAATTTATTATTTGTTGACGAAGTAATTGATTCAGGAATGGATGATGCAGGCGTTGAAAATAGTTTACTAATATTAAAAACAATGTCTCGAGAACAAAACAAAAGTGTTTGGCTAATTAGTCATAAGAACGAACTAGTTAGCAGAGTTAACAATGTACTAAATGTTGTTAAAGAAAATGGCTTTACAAGTTTTACAAGAAATTCATGAATAAATTATCACTACTACACTGGCACATTGAACCAAGTAGCATTTGTACATTAAAGTGTCCTAGATGCCCACGTGCAGAAGTACCTGAAGGTTTATTAAACAAACAACTAACGTTAGATTTTTTTAAAAACCAAATAGGCAAAGACGTAATTAAGGAAATGAGAAGAATTACGTTTTGTGGCAATGACGGCGATCCTATATATTGCAACGACTTAATTCATATTATTAAATGGATTAAAAAAGTTAATAATAATATTTGTATTGTGTTGATTACAAACGGCAGTCATAAGAAAGTAAACTGGTGGGAAGAACTAGCATTTACACTTGATGAAAAGGATGAGATTCAATTAAGTTTAGATGGATGGGATCAAAAAAGTAACGAATTATATCGCATAAATTCAAATTGGGACAGTATCGTAAATGGCATTAATGCATTTAATAAGGTTAACATATCAACTTACAAAGTATGGGCGACAATTGCATTTAAATTTAACGAAGAACAGTTAAATAAAATGGAGAACTTAGCAAAGATGCATCACTTTGATGCGTTTCAGCTAACATTAAGTACTAAGTTTGGTAGTAAATACCCAGATGCATATGGTACAAATGATCAATTGGAGCCTGTAAGTAGTTTGGTTCCAGAAGGACATAGGTTCCAACGCAATACTACACTCTTAAGCAACAAACTACGTTACAGTGAGACTGTTAAATTGTACTATAAACAAAAGATAGCAGAGTTAGATGACCCAAAGCTCTGCTTAATAGGCAATAAAGGGGTATTTTTAAACAGTCAGGGTGAATTTTACCCATGTTGTTGGACTGCTACTCGCTACGAGCATAACAAAAACTGGATAAACTTAGCTCAAACAAAATTTAACCTATACAATACAACCTTTACAGAAATATTAAATGATGAATTTTGGAAATCAGACTTTTTAAAGTTTGATGGTTTAGAATGTACAACAAAATGTAATAACAAATGTTTAAAAGGCGAATATCTTACAGATTGGTGATAAATGATACAAAGAATTCACTACTGATAAAAATTAGATATATATTAAACATACACTATCGATAACCTTGGCATAGGGTGAATGAAATTATGCTAGGAACCCTTTCTGATGTGAGAAGGTACTAACACTGGGCGATAGCAGTGGACTCAACAGACTACCCTTATGTGGATAAGGATGCTATAAATGTGGCGCACGTGAATAACTGAGCGTACAAACATTTCTGTTGTTTTAAAAGTTGAGTCGGAACGCCGACTAAGAGCGTTTTTCTAAGAACCCTGGAAGAAACGCTAGTTTGTATTGAACCCCTAGGATTTAACGGGAAGTAAAGCAACAAAAAAGTGAAGTTGGTATACACAACGTTTTTATAAACGTAATCCAACAACGTACAGATTAGAATTTTGCTTATAATACATAATTGGAGATACATTTAGGAGATCTCACTCGTAGGTTATGTTGTTAAGTACATTGACTAATGATTTAAACCCTGCTAATAGAGGACTGTACGTAGCGTGATCTTATTGTAATAGAGGTGCTATCGCAAAACCCTCCTCCCTCCTCAAAGAGTTATATTCTATTAGATCTATGTGAACTCAATTGAAGTTCTATTCCTGATTTTTATGGCTATCTGACATAGCTGTGAAATCAGGAATCTAATTGAAGCCTAATCAAAGATCTTTATTAATAATAAGTTTTATGTTTAATAAAGATAATAAAAAAAATAAAGTAAGCGTTAGCGTAACTTTAGGATGTTGCGTAGCAACTCCTATATATGGTGTGTTTTTTTATATAAATGAGTATTTCCGAAATAAGTAATGGCATGTCAGCATTAAGAAATAAACTACAAAAAGTATCACTTATAAATTACATTGACGGAGATTTGTATATGAAATTAAAACAATCAAAGAATGATGTAATTCAAATAGGTTTATATACAAAGGTTCATAATAGAAAGAAAGACAAGCATTTGTATTGGATCAGTACAGAAGAAGCAGATATATTGTCTGAATTAGGGATCTTACTTATAGATTAGGATTAGGCCAATCAGTAAACAAAGCGTGTTGTATGTCATCTGCTACAAAACGATTAAATGATTTATGTTTTTCTTCTAGCTCGCCTTCAAGTGGTGCAACTCGTTTGAATGCATCTTCTAACTGAGCCATGTCCCTACATTCCATTGTAATTTGCCATTCGGGCATATCAGCAACACTTCTAAAACCCATTTTACAACGAGCAATTTTATAATCTACTAGTTTGTCTTCTAATACTAAGTGGTCTAAAAACCCTTTCATATTGTTAACCCAATCCAAATCAGAAATATCACCTTCTTTGTTTGCCCAAATCATATAATAATCCATTATTAAAACTCCTTTATTTTGTAATCACGTTCAGGAAAATAATCATTCATTTCTCCCTCTCTGTCTAAATCTGCTGTAATACAATGCAATCCACCATCCCAAAAGTATCGATGTCTGAAATTACATATATGAGGCGTAACTCCGTGTCTTTCTAAAGCATCAAAAACTAGTTCATTATAATTGTTAACCACTACGTTCTTTTCATTAATAACTAGCATATTAACATCAAAAACTGTTTCTTCAACAAAGCCAACCCAATTTCCTAACCATTGCTCGACTGTTTCGGTTAATGCATCGTTGTCTTCTTGTCCTGGAACCCACCATTTTCCTTTATTTTTATTTTTTAATCTTAAAAAGTCTTTTACTTTATTCCATGACTGATCTGGTAAGTAGACTACTTCCCAACCAGGGAATGTCTCTTTGTAATTTTGGTAGCCGTGTAGCGATATTATTAACCCAGGTACAACCGGAACAAAACATGAATCAGCATGAAAATCACCACTATAAAGGTTTATTCTGTAATCACTGTTTAAAAGCTGATCGGGAATTTTCTGGTTTTTGAATTTTGGGAAATATAAATCCTTGCCAATACGCGACACTCCTGCATTATTTGTGGAAACTGTTTTTTTATCTTCTGCATCCCAAGTAATTACATTATCAAATACAGTTGTTAGTTTATTGTTCATTGCATTAATTGCATATTTTTTTAGTACATATTGTCTGTTTATATTAATTTCATGCTCTAGATTAAAATCGTTTCGTAATTCGGAAATAATCCATTGTGGTAACTTTTTCAAGTCTTTAACAGTTTTGATATATGGCCACGAATCATCTTTAACATTATTATAATAACGATAAATTGAATCCTCGTCGTTAGCAAAATACTCAAGAAAAACATCATTGTTATTATATACACCGATATGATCCCTTGGAGTCATTGGCGGAGCAGAAAATGCATGGTAGTATTCGTTATAAACTTCTTCGTGATTTGAAGTAACATCGGGTCTTATTACATCTACATTAAATTTCTCTAGTATTTTAATTAATGACTGGTAATCTTCTTCTGTTTCTAATGCAACCCTTTCCATTGCATTGCGTGCTCGTGAATCTTTAATCCACGAATAAAATTCGGGTGGGTATGATTTACCCACCATACATAGTTTTAACGGGTCCCAGTGTTGGTATACTGACATTTTTATTACTCTAACTGAAAAACATATAATTAGTTATATGAAAATTGTATTTGATCATAAATTTGGCGCACAAGAACACAATCATATCGAGCATTACTCTGCTAAACTAATGGATGTTCGTGACGACGAAATAGACGACGTGTTAAATCAAGGATGGTTAACTGATTTAAGCGACGATGGAGATTACTATTGGTATCAATGCAGAAGTACACGCTGTAATTTGGAGAAGTTTTTTAGTAAAGACTCAATTTTAGCAGAGGATAACAAATCCAAAGACGACGTTGTTCATTATGAATTTGATTCTGATGTAAGTGATGAAGTTATTGAAAATATTTACTTAAATTATTGTAATCACCACAAGTACACTGATAATTTCCATAACGAAGTAACATATTGGTTAGATTGCGATTACAAAATGGTATATTGCTATCAACATAAGCCAGTTGCCTGGAGTAAGTTGCGAATGTACACAGAGAATGCAATTGAAACTGTATTATTTTGTTGGAACTACAATGACCCTAAGGAAAGAATTGGACATAAAAGTCTAATACATGAGCTACGTTGGGCAAAGGATAATGGGTTTAAGTATGTTTATATGGGTCCAGGATACGAGCAGGGAAGTATCTACAAATCACGTATAAATGGATTTGAATGGTGGACTGGAAGTGAGTGGTCAACAGACAAAAACAAGTATATTGGAATATGCGAACGTGATAGCTCATTAAAAACTATTGACGAACTCAGCGAACTTTAACTTAATTACAACCGACTGTTTTTTGATCCAAATAGTTTAGTTAGTAAATTCATTGTTTCTTCTAAAAGTAAGGTAATCCTGATTTCTTAGTTGTTTCTAAATTGTCTTTGATAATCTTTCCAATAGCACTACGTTCGCTTTGACTTAATTGCAATGCTTCTGTGTATGATAAGCCACCTCGCATATTCCAACATAATCTAAGTGCCTCATCTTTCAGGCTACTAGTTTCTTTATCCAATTGCTCAACGTATTTTATAATATCGTCTGCATTAAGTACTAGTAGCCTCAGCCGAAAAAATTCGACATGTCCAATGTAAACGGCTGTTTGTATTCGTGCTCGCAACTTGTACATTTAATATCGAGTGGCTTTAATTCTGTTTGTTTTTTAATATCTAAAATTCTATCACGAATCTTTGTATAAACACTGCGTTCGCAATTGTTTAAAAACTCTGCAATATGTGCTGAATTATCAACTAATGTTTCTGGTGTTTTAATGTAGTTAATACTATGTGCAATTGAGTCAATTGTTAATTTTGTCATTGTGTTAAATGCTTCTGATAAACGTGCTAGTTTATCTTCCTCTGACATTTCTGCATCTTCAATAACATTAATAAGTTTTTGTTCCTCGAACTGCACAACATTACTATCGTTAATTTGCTTGTAGTTTAATGGCTTAAAAAATATCTCTAAATCACCAACATTTACACTAGTGTCGTAGTCGATTGTTTGCATTTGCTCTAGAATGAGTCGTAAGTCAATGCCGTACGATACTGCTTCTTCGCATTTAGGACATGTTGTACTAATTTCCATTTCATGTCCGTAACTAGCAATTCTAATTGCGGCTAAAATAGCATCGACGTCAATTCCCGGTATTGCCCAAGCATTTTTAATATCTGGAACACAACTTTCAATTACGTTAATAACAGCAGAGCCGTTGTATAAAGCGTCTGGTGTTCTGTATGTAATTTCGTCAATTGCTGTCATTGGATATACAGGCAATTCATTATTTTCTGGCATATTCAATGAACCATCCGGATAAAAGTCACCATTACTTGGTAAACGTAAGTAAATGCTAGGACTTCTAAAGAATTCTGTTAATGGATTATTGCTCATAAATTTCTCACATAAATATAGATATAATTAATATTTATAAACACACACATTATGCCAGATAATAACGATATAGATCAAGCAGTCCAAAAAGCAGTAAACTCAATAACGAAGTCTATAAATGCCGGGCAGAAAGTATCTGATGCACAGTTGCGCGGTTTCTTAAACTCGGTTGGTAAAGCAGAAGATGGTGCTAACCAAGCATCAAGTAGTTTTAGACGAGTATCTAGCGCGGCACAAAGTACATCTTCTGCTATGCTTGGTTTTGCTGGTCAACTTGGGCGCGGTAATACAGCATTTACTGTTGTTAATACTGCTATACGTGGTGTATCAGATGGTTTAGGAAGTCTAGCGAAAATGATTCCTATTGTTGGCGACGGTATAGCAGGCTTAGTTGGACAAGTTGGTAAAGCGGCCGAATTTTCAGTTGAACAAATTGAAGCAGGTTACGGTGCGTTTAATCAGTTAAGTGACGTTGGTTTAATTGGCTCAAAGGGTATTAAAGGATTAGCGGAGGACTTTGCAGAAGCAGGAATTCCATTAAAAACATATATTGCATTATTAAGTAACTCTAGTCAAAAGTTAGCAAAAATGAATGGCACTGCACATGATGTGTCGCAAACGTTTGCTGAATCGATGGGTCAAATGCGTGGAGAGACGGCAAAAGGCATTAATGGAATTGACAATCAACTACGTTTACTTGGTTACGGTACAGAGGATATTAGTGAAGCATTTATTAATTACGCAGACTTACAACGTAGACTAGGACGCGAACAATCATTTAACTCACAAACATTAAAAGACGGAACAGTTGCGTATGCTAAGGAATTAGATTTAGTTGCCAAAATTACTGGTATGTCAAGAAAAGAACAACAAAAAGTTGTTGAAGCGGCAATGGCAGAAAGTAGATGGCGTGCTACTTTAATGGGTGCAGGAGAAAAACAACAACTGCAAATGAATGCACTTAACAACGGGTTAACTGCGTTTAGTGGCGAATTAGCACAAGGTATGCGTGACCAAGCATCTGGATTTACACAATCAGAAGCGGCCCAACGTTTATTCCGTTCGACAGGTGGCGCATCTGCAAAAATTATGCAACAGTTAAATGCTGGGCAAATTACAGGACATCAAGCATTGATAATGTTCCAAGATGCTATTAAAAGCAATATGGAACCTATGACTGCACTAGCAAAAGCAACTGGTAACCAAGCAGGAGTGTATACTGATTACGCCAAAAACGTAGACTTTGCTAAAGCTTCTATTAAGGATTTAGGAAAAGCAACACAAACACAAGCAAAACAAACTACTGATCCAGGCAAACTTACACAAGGTGCAGTTGGTGCTGTTAACGCACTAGAAGATGCTAGTACTAAAATTTCAGCAATGTTTATGGATAGTGGCGATGCGGCAACTGCGTTACGTGGTTTTGCAGATGCTACTAATACGGCGGCAGAAGCGGCTTATAACTTATTCTTAAACGGAGATAAACCATCACATGTCAAACTTACTAGAACAGCAACAACAAGTGAAGTGGATTTACAAACAAACAAAAGTAAATTAGGAAAATTAAAACAAGAATACAATAGTTTAACTGTTCCTGGGTTTTTGGGTATGCGTGATCCTAAAGATGATGCTAGTAAAGCACGTGTTATAGAATTATCAACTGAAATAAGCAACTTGGAAAAAACTATTGGAACTCTTAATAGTAAAATTGAAACTGAAACAGCGGCGTCACTTACAAGTGGCAAAGATTTGTTTAGTCAATACGGTTTAGGCGAGGATTATTGGAAAAAATACCACAAAGATGGAAGACGTTCCGATCATAAATTTGGATACGATCCAAGAAGACAAGCAATGCACTTTGCTAATAATTACGGCACAGAAAAAATCCAACCACATGTTGTTACTGAACTTAAAAAGTTATTAGACTCGTCGGGAAGAATAGGCGAAGAGTTAATGTCTACAAGTCCAGCAAATCAACAATTGTGGAGGGATGTCGGACAAGTACTAAATGACATGAAAAACACAAAGGTCGACTATGATAGTACACAACAAGGAGTACAAGATACTATTCCTGAAACACAACAAAATATAAAAAATCAAACCGATGCATTTAATAATATGAATTCAAAATTAGATACTATTGCACGTAACACGGATAAATTAGTTACAAATGCTAAACAAACACTTGCGAATGCATAATAATCTACTATCTTAATTAAACAGCATAAATACAGCAATATTAATTAAAACAGGTTCTCCATATGTCGTGGACAAAGTATTTCAAAGTTGCTGATACATCAGGACAATTTAGTCCATTAAGTGGTGCAACACCATCGCAATCAAGTAACTTCGCATTTAGAAACTATCAAAGTAAACTTCCTGAAGTTTATACAGGACATCCTAATCGCGTTGAACGTTATAATCAATACGAAGCAATGGATATGGACAGTGAAGTAAATGCATGCTTAGATATTATTTCTGAATTTAGTACACAAGCAGACGACATTACTGATAGTCCATTTGATATTAAGTACCAAGATAAACCAACAGATAACGAAGTTAAAATCCTTAAAGAGCAATTAGCACAGTGGGTTAAACTTAATAAGTTCAACGAGCGTTTATTTAAAATGTTCCGTAATACAATTAAGTACGGTGACCAAGTATTCATTAGAGATCCAGAAAACTTTAAACTTATGTGGGTTGAGCCTACTAAAGTATCAAGAGTAATTGTTAATGAAAGCGACGGTAAAGAGCCAGAACAGTACGTAGTTCAGGACATTAATCCTAACTTTGTAAACTTAACAGTTGCGGCTAAAAACACCGATGACTTTGCAGTTAATCCTGCACGTGGTGGCTATACAGCACCGAGTCAAGCACCCGTAAGTGGCGGAAACTTAAACAACCAAGGTGGACGCTTTGCTAATTCAATGAAAGAGTCGGTTATTGATGCCAAACATGTAGTACATTTGAGTTTAACTGAAGGTCTTGATGTTACTTGGCCATTTGGTACTAGTATTTTGGAAAACATTTATAAAGTGTTTAAACAAAAAGAAATGTTAGAAGATGCTATTCTAATTTACAGAATTCAAAGAGCACCTGAACGTCGTGTATTCTATATTGATGTTGGCAACATGCCTAGTCACATGGCAATGAGTTTTGTAGAGCGTGTTAAAAATGAAATCCATCAAAGACGTATTCCTACACAAACAGGTGGGTCTAACACAATGGATGCAACGTATAATCCATTGTCAACAAATGAAGATTTCTTCTTTCCACAAACAGCAGAAGGACGTGGCTCTAAAGTAGACACATTACCGGGTGG
>Ga0098053_1000257_pt1 | contig 18425 bp, 19 predicted proteins | sample 15BtaG_FD_77068 | JGI IMG/M metagenome (GOLD analysis project Ga0098053, IMG submission 77068) | Marine viral communities from the Subarctic Pacific Ocean - 15B_ETSP_OMZ_AT15312_CsCl metaG | ecosystem: Environmental > Aquatic > Marine > Oceanic | place: Pacific Ocean | collected 2015-01-18 | reverse complement strand
TCTAAACCATCAGCAGTTAACGTACCACTCACCTCAACATCACCACCAAACGTACCGCCAGTTGAGGCTGGAACCATATCGGCTGTGGTAAAGGATTTGTAAGCTCGTACTGTTAGTTTGTCGCCTGTGCTTGCACCACTAGCCAGAACGATAGATGTGCCATTGGTGGCTGTTATGTCTGAAGCATCAAGGACGATACCATTGAGCATCACGACAATGTTGCCTACTGTGTAAGATAGGGTAGCGTTGTTCGCATCGGAGCCAGAGAATGTAGTCTGGTTAGATGTGGCGACATACTTGTATTTTAGGAATGAGATATTGCCTGAAGAGCTTGCGGTGATCCAGTTAGCTCCATCATATACTTTCATACCGTTGCCGGTGCTGTCGAAATATAAAGCACCTTCGATTAATGCGTTACCGTCATTATCTACACTGGGTGCCGAGGTCTTCACACCTAAGTATCTGTCATCGAAACTGTCTAATGCACTGGCAGCGGAGGCGGCTGAATTAGAGGCAGAAGTTGCTTGTGTAGCTGCATTTGTAGCACTTGTGGCTGCCGCTGTAGCACTTGTGGCTGCCGCTGTAGCTGACGATGCTGCATTAGCTTCAGATGTGGCTGCGTCATCTTCACTCGACTGAGCTTCTGTTGCGCTGTTCTCAGCGTTAGTTTCGGCAGTCTCAGCGTTAGTTTCGGCAGTCTCTGCTGCGGTCTTTGCAGCCTCTGCTGCGGTCTTATAGGTTAAAGCGTTAGATTCGCTAGCAGCTGCAGCAGTTGCCTTAGTAGTTGCTGTAGCTGCACTAGTAGCTGCATTAGTCTCAGCAGTCTCAGCGTTAGTCTCAGCAGTCTCAGCGTTAGTTTCAGATGTAGCTGCGGCAGTAGCACTTGTTAACGCCTGTGTTCTGTAGCTAGCGGCATTCGACGCATACATTGAAGCATCGTCAGCTTTGTCATCGGCTATAGTTGCATAGCTAACAGCGGTTGATGCACTGGTGGCAGCGTTAGATTCACTCGAGGCTGCGTTAGTTTCACTAGTGGCTGCGGCTTCCTTATAGTCATAAGCTAAACCTTGGTATGCATAAGCACTGTTTTTGTAACCTTGTGCATTGGTTTCAGCAGTCTCTGCATTGGTTTCAGCAGTCTCAGCGTTAGTCTCAGCGGTCTCTGCTGCGGCCTTGGCAGTCTCTGCTGCGGCCTTGGCAGTCTCTGCTGCGGTCTTTGCAATAGTAGCATCTGCCGCTGCTGAAGCCGCTGTGGCATACTCACCTGCAGACTCGTTAGTAAAAGCACCACCTTCCGATTTATTATTGATTAAACCAGATTCGTTATCGGAGGGGTTATATGAAATAGGCATTAGCTAGTTTCTCCTTTCTACATTAGTTCTGAGACTTCAAATACAATCTCGTTGGAAGCCCCTCGCACTTTGCGAATAGTCTCTTCTTGGTTTAGTTCTGCGATATCCAGTTCTTGCTTTTTGAAGTATTTAACAGAATTCTCAATATCGCCTAGGTAATCCAGTGCATGGCCAAGAGCACCCCATAGCAGAGCTCGTTCGTTATCATCACGAAGCCAGTTGTACACCTCATTACCTGTGTAGAAGTTCCCAGAAGACGCAGGGAATTCCACAGCTCCAGCGTCACCGCTCGAAGCGGCTGTTGCGTTGCCAGAATCAATATTTGCCTGATTAACAACATAAGCAGCATCAAGGTCAAACAAACGTCGGTAATAGTGTATCTCGAATGTCTCACCTTCTGCGGCCTCTGGATAAAAGATAATGTTACCGCCTTTGTATGCGAACGAGTTTGCTGGTTTTGTTGTGTTGTGATCTGCGAATGAACTAAGACCTAACTTTTTCATAAATACCTTGTCATTACCGTCAACCCCCACTCTTTTAATGGATATTAATTCAGAGAGGTCTGATGGTAGTTGTAACGAGGTTTCCCCTTTAGATGAAGACGTTATCTCTGGATAGGTGTATGTATACTCCAAAGGTGGGATGCGAAGTTTACGGTAACAGGTGTCAGCAGAGTAGTCTAGGAAGTCAGTGATAAGCGCATCGGTTAAGACGGTGCTATCTCTGTTGGCCCAGTTACGTACTTTAGTAACCAAGGCATCGAAATTTGGAGTAGCCATTTATTATATCTCCTGTGATATTAAATAGTCTTCTTATGTGAAGTAATAAGATCTGGATACTCAGAGAATACGATACGCTTCAGCTTTACCATATTTGCAGGATCATCTAAGAAGTCTTCTGCATGTACATTGAGTCCATATTTTGTGAGGATGTCGATAGCAACAATATCAGGTATGATGAACAGAGGGCGATACCGTTCACCTGCTCTGGAGTTATGCTCAGATTGATCTCTCATATCCTTAGCATAGTTGCGGTAGTTATCTACATCTTGTGATAATCTAAAGTTATTCGGGTCAGTTTCCACGTTAAAACTATGTTGATTATCTTCTTGTGATTTGAATCCCATTATGGTGTCCTCCATAGGAAAATAAAGGGGTCCCGTTAGGAACCCCTTGGTATATCAATTGACTAAGCTAGTGACTAACCGCCAATACCAACAATCAAGCCAGAACCATTAGGGTTACGGACTTCAAGGGTAGCTTCTTCAACGATTTGACCAATAGTGGAGTCGCCTACTTGGCCTACTTCAGTTTCATGAAGTGGACGTAGAGTAGCAAAGTTGAACCACTGTGGGTCATAAACGAAAGCAGAAGTATCCGCTTGAGTGCCCAAGCCCATGATGTAGTTAGGAACTACTTTAATGGTACCGAAATCAGACTCGTAGAACTCTACGGACTGACGCAGCTTACCTTCGTCATCGATGTTACGACGAACGTTAGAAGCAGCAGCTTGAGACTTGCTAGAGAACAATCGACGGTTCTTTGGAGATACCATCAATGTAGTAGCCTTACCACCATTCTCGTACACAGACTGCATCACGTCATCAACGTGGCTCAGTTCAAGTTCGATAAGGTTAGCATCAGAAGTACCACGGGTCAACACACCAGCGTCACCGATACCTTTTGTGGTAGGTGCAGCATAGCCGCTGTTAGCAGATACATCTTTGATAGTTGCATCGTTAACAAAGGAGTGGTAGCCACCCATAGTGCGAGTGCCAGAACCGTTAGAGTCGTTCCAAGAACCAACTACGTCAAATTCTTGGTCACGCTTAAGTTCAGTACCACGCTTCTTCAACTGGTAAGCATATTCGTCAGCAACGCCAGCTTGGTCAACAGCACGTTTAGTGCCAGTAACTTCAACAGTCTTGGAGTTGATTTGGGTGTAGTTACCCAGACGAGTACGTACAGGCTCGTTACCTTGAGCAGTGCTTACAGTAGAGTAAGCTGCGCCTTCAGCAACAGAGTTAGAACCAGGTGAGTCTAGTTCGTCAGTTTGCCATTCGTGAAGGATAGCTTTAGCTTTGCCTTTGCCGATAGAGCTTAGGAAAGGAGCTTCATCACGTGTGATCATGGAGATGAAATTGGAAAGTGCTTCTCGTTCGGAAACACCTACGCCAGATGTACCAGCTGCAGCCTTAGGACCAGCTGTATTAAAATTACGTGCCATTTGGATTTACCTCTTATTTTTATAGCAGTATTTACTTAAAGTTAGAAAGACTCTTTATAAAATCTAATTGATCTTGGTCAGAGCCCTGACCGGAAAGTACTCGAGAATTAAGTTCACCTTGTTTTCGAGTCTTTTTCGCAGCCTTAGAAGGAGCTTTCTTTGTAGGGATACTCTTTGCCTTAGGGGCTCGTTTACGTTTGACTGCGCCTTTAGAAGAACGTTCTTTAAGCTGGCGATAATCATCGATAAATTTAACGACCCGTGCATCGAATATTTGACCCAGAAGATCTTCGGGGATGCCTTCTGCAATTGCAAATTCCTTAACACTATCTGCTTTATAGTCTGGGACTAGATCCTGAATTTCATCATTGAACTTTGTCAGGAGACCTTGATAGTGGTTAGTTAAATCTGCTTCTTGCTTTTTCTTGACACCTTCCGCAAGTTGTTCGCGTTTATTACGAGCTTCCCAGTATTTCTCTTGCACTGCTTCACGCTTATCTTTGAGCTCTGATAGTTCATAAGTATCCCCGTTGTCACGGGCTTCCTTAATTGATTTATCGATCTCATGATACTCTTTGGCAAATGCAGTTTCTGATGTGGTTAATTGCTCGTTCAATACAGCGGCAACTTCTTGAACTTCTTTAATACGTGAGTTGTACTCAGTGTCCAGCTCCTTCCGCTGTTCACCGATCTGTTCACCCTTTTTTGACAGACTTTGATCCGTAGCATAACCTTTACGGAGTTCTTCTAGGGTAAGGTGGTGTACCTCTCCATCAATCTTGACAGGTACTCTATACTCCCAATCGATCTCCCCTTCGTCTGGCAACTCGGCTTCTTGGGTAGACTCTTCATCATCCTCATCCTCATATTCATCTGAAGTGTTATCTTCGTCTTCGTTATTTTCGTCTTCTGATAAAGTGTCATCTTCGGGTTCATCATCACCTTCATCGTCAGACGGATGTGGAACTTCGTTACTATCAGGTAGACCTTCGTCTTCTTCCAAGATGCCTAAGGCAGCAGCCATAGGTCCCATTGGGACTTGTAGATCATCAAAGTTAACGGATTCAACATCAGCTCCAATATTCCCATCATCTCCTGAGGAGGTAGACGGTACTGTATTATCGTTGCTCATAAATTCTTACTCCCTTAGTCCTCTTTCTTTTTAGACACTTTTTTAGGTTTAGGTTTAGGTGCACTTGCTGGTGCTTCTGACATTGCAAGGTCAGTCTCTAATTCCTTAATCATAAAACACAAATCAGCAAATGTAGCTGCGTGTAATCGTGCCTTACCCTGTGAACCTGCAATCTCTCCAATAAGAGCTTGCTTGGCCTTGTGGGCAAAATCGAGCGCTTTCTTAGCCTTCTCGTTTTCTTTATTCATCAGTTATTCCTCTTCGATTTGATTCTCGCTTAAGAACTTTGAGTTAAATCCAAAGGTCTCAATGCGTACCAGACGTTCTTTCACAGACCCTAGTCCCATGGCTACGTGGTAAAGATACTCACGCTCTTTGGTACAATGGGGTTCTGTGGATAACCATGCTTCGAATAGCTCTAGCATGATATCTCCATATGCTTCATTGAAGAATTGCTCACGGTCATTCTTCGAGAACTCTGCTTTGGTTAAAGCGAGTTGAGCAGAGGGGAATGTATCTGGTTTATATGAACCATCTTTTTGCATACTCGGCTTGAATTTCTTATCAGCCGACTCAGTGTACTTCTTTACACTTGCCTTCTTCATTCTTTTTCCTCAGTTTAGTTATGAACAGCCAGCAACCCCTGCATACCACCAGGGGCTTCGAGCTGACTGCGAGTCAGATTCTTTTAACCTGCGAATCCAGCAGGAGATACTTTATCACCTTCCCTTAATATAGCATCTCTTGACCCTGCTCGGGTTGTGTGGCTGCACCTACAGCTTGCTGTGTCATAGCTTCAGCTGCTTTAGTAACCATTGTCCTAGCACCTTCAGGTTGGGTCATTTGAGAGTTTACAAGCGCCAACGCTTTCGCGTATAAGGCATCAATACTTGGTTGCTGCGGTATTGCTTGCTGTTCCTTACCAGCCTGAATAGTTACTTTGGCCCACTCTTGATAAGATTTATCTAAGGCAACCATAAGCTGCTTCAAATTATCTTGAATGGCGTTTTGTGATTGGACATTAGTATAGTCCACATTGGCTTGCTGAAGAGCCATCGCCTGTGCAGTCTGCTTCTCTTCCAGTTGCTTCTGCTTCTGGATTTCTGCTTCTTCCTGCTGACGAGACTTCTCAGCGGCTTCCTCGAATTCATTAGTTGTGAAGTCGACTATATAATCAAGAGGATTCTCACCTAGTGCATCTATCGCTTTGTGGGCAATCATTGCCGCTGCCTTAGGTGATACAACACCACCAGCACCAGCATCTCGTAGGGCAGGTAGTACCTGTCCACCAATCATCTGCAGTTTGGTTAGTTTAGTTTGATTAGAGGCATCACCTACATCTGCTTCAACACTTAGGTACTCACACGATGGTAAGTCCTTGAATAACACTTCGTTGAAAGTAGGGTCGCCAGTATATAAACCAACAGACGTATCACTTAGTTCTTTGATCATAGTCTTGTAGACACCTTCGATGAGATCTAACCCACCAGTTTCCATGAATCTACGAGCAATGAACTGTATACGGACTTGTGCAGCTGATTGCACTTGCGATACTTTAGCTTCGGAGTTACCCGACACATATAAGGTATCGTTGAGGCCCTGAGCCGCCTTTGACAAGCCAGTGGCTTGCTCTTTCTGTTCTTGAAGATACTGAAGGAGTGGTACAGTACCTGTAGATATTTGCTCAGGAGGAAGAGATGCCACAGCAGCATTCGGATTACCAATAGATGCGATAACAGATTTAGGCTTATAGTTCTGCAATGCAGAGAAGTCTACTGTATTTGGATCTGCAATCTTAGGTGCGTAGTTTGTTAAGTAAGTATTCTCAACAAAACCACGGAGTATGGCTGTGGTCGCAAGAGTCGACGGTCTTGCCATGTCAGCCATGGAGAGCCCTGTAAGCTCATGCGGGATCTTGAAGGGGATAAAGGAAGATAACTGGATATGATCACAGTCTTCTTCTTCAAGAATAGTCCCAGCGACTTTGATGACGCGTTTAAGCTCTGCAATACCATCACCATCACGGTCAACATAGATCCAACACTTGGTAAGTGTGGCTGGAAGCATGGCTTCTAGTTCTTCTGTTGGTGAATCAGATGAGAGTACATTGTTTGCACCTGATGCTTTGCGTCTGGCAGCTACGTCAGTATTAGCAGCTACTTTGTAAGAAGATGTTGGAGATTCAACATCATCCCATTCAATCTCGTCTTTCTTATCCGGGTACCGGGCGCGTATCGCAGAGCGAGTTGTCTCAAACTCAAGGCCTACGAAGGGAGCGTCTTTGATGCTCTCTGCGTCACGGGAAATACGTAAGGCTTCTGGAGGTACATTGGTTACCTCGACCTTACGGGTTGTCTTTGTACGATTGATACGAACATCTTTGTATGTGTCAGTGATAGGGTCTAAGAATAAGTCCCCTACAATGTCCACACCAGGATCTGCCAGTAACGTATCAAGAGCTTCAAGAGTGATCTCTTCGAACTCCTCAGCTGTTACTGAGACGTCTTCAACGTACTCCCAAGAAATTAGTCCTTCCTTCCACATCAGGCCAGACTTGACCCACATGTTAAGGATCTCCCAACCACGGTTCTTCTTAAACAAACAGTGGTTAACAGCCTGTGCGCCTGCTCGGGCCTTGAGTACGCCCATTGGGTTATTCTCTGCAGGGCTAAGTCGAGCTAGTTTGTTGTTGTCAAACAACAGTTCGGAGAGTACCGAGGTGTAACCCTCAATAGCTTCTACTGTGTCTGATGCAACAATACGAGATACACCTTGAGGTGCAAGGTGACCTGTTGGTTGCATTGCGTATTCAAGAGTTGCTTTCTCTCGTTCTGCACTTAACTCAGAGGTATCTAAGAAATTCCCATCAGATTGGGAGACCTCAGCGTCAATGAGTTTTAGCAGCTCCTCGTCTGAGACTGCTTTGATTTCTTCTGTCATTTCATTACCTCATAAGTTCAACACGAATCTATCTATCTATCTATCTTTGGGTGGCCCTAGGGTATCCTAGGGTGTCTAATAGGTGGAGGTTTCATTTTACGTCTTTTCCCAGCGAAAAGAAACACATCCAAACAAACACTTGAGGAGGACTATTTGGGAAACTTCGCTACTCTATAAGGCTCAACGGAAAAGTTAAGAACCCTAAGTGTATGTCCTGTATTATTGCCCTGAGATCCTCGGACTTACTACAGCCAAACGGTATTGTTTTCGACATATGCTTGATTTCGAAAAGATACCTTGGTAGTTGAGAGTCGGTCTGCATGGGTCCTGAGGACCTCTAGGGCAATTGCTGTTGCGATAACTGTATCATCATTACAACCTTTTATCGCGTTGGTACGACCATTGTCATCAGCCACGTAATCCATGCACTCTTGGATTATTCGTGGGGACGCTAGATTGATATCATCATTTTCAATAGCGTTCTTAAGATGACCTATGATCATTGGTTTAGTAGCTTGAGTGGTCCTCCAACCTAATCGTGTACCTTCCTCGTTAGATACATTAGCTACTTTGGTCTGATGGTACAGATTCACATAACTCATCTGCTTGAGACGGTTAAGCGTAGCTATACCTAAGGAATTTGATTCAACTGCTAATAGAGCATTATTGTAATAGCGTCCTAAGTAAAACAAGAGATCTCCGTATTGTGTGGGGTCAATCTTGTTGTTTCTGTAAAGAGCAACTACTTCTCGCTTACTATTCAGTACCGTACAGGCCGAATAGTCTAATCCAACACCTAAAGCACAGTCAGCACCGATTATAAAGTTCTCATCGAACTTAGGGTACTGGAAAATCTCTAGGAAGCCCTCGCTGTGATCTTCAAATGAACAAGTCTCTAAGCTAAAGGACTGTCTCTTCTTGACCTGATCGGGGGCTAAGTTGTGTAGTTTTTCTATATTAAATACGTTGGAGCCTGAGACTATGAAAGCCTCTTCTGGGTTGCTTGGGTATTCCTGTCGGAATTTATTCAAGCCACCTTCAGCTATCTTGAGTCTGCGCCAGTAGAGCTGATCAAGCCCTAGGTCATACTTTTGTTGTAGTTCTGATTCTTCTTCGGTTACAGTTTCCTTAAAAGATTCAGGGTCCCCTACATTCCTGCGGTATTCTGTCATCAGAAACCAAGGTACAAAAATGGGGATGTATTCGTTCTCACCTGCAACGGCACCTTTCCAAAGACGATGGAAAGCATTACCTACGCCATTGGCTGTAGATTCCAGGATTACTTCTGTTCCGTCAGCTTGGGATATACCTTGGAAAAGGCCAGCAAGGATCTTCTCATCATGAGTCCAGAAAGCAACCTCAGATAGATGAGCAATAGTCGGAGTGGTTCCACGTCCAGCTTCGGGGGAACCTGCGGTGTATAGTCTGTAACCTGATTCATTGTGTTCAAACATGATCTCCTTTGCGTTAGATTTCTTAAACGCTGGTTTGAACTCTTCTTTCATGTTTTGAATGATATTACGTGACATGGTGAAGAGCGCATCGGATGTTGCCGAATCATGTGCCATTACCACTGACTTATTAAAAGGTGTAAGATAGGATTTCCAGTATACTCTTCCGCATGAGTAAGTACTTAAGCCCATCTGCCTTGCCTTAAGGATTATGGCACGTACCTTACCTGTTTCTTTCAACTGCTTTTCAATAGCATTATTTACTATCTTCTGTGCATCATTAAACTCAAAGGGTATAAAACCCTGTGTGGCATCCTTAGGTAGGATACGTATCTGCTCTTCTGCAAAGTCAGAAAAAGAATCCTTGTATCTGCCAAGGTCCTTGCGTTTCTTAGCTTCGATAGCTAAGGCTAACTTTTGTTTATTAGTTAGTTCTTTAGTTGACATAAAGCCCTCCCAGACTACTTAAGGTATCCCTAGGGTCAACCTTCTTCAACACAATAAAAAGACAACATATAAGAGGGTAGCCTATAAGTATACTATAGGTATCCCTGTTAAGTAGTCTTTTAGGTATATAAGAAGAAGAAGTAGATAAAGGACTTCTTAAACACTCCCTATAGTATCCTAAAGGTACTCCCTAGGATCCCTTAGAACTATTTCCTATAAGGTACTTAAAAGATTCCTTATAAAGGGGGAGGGGTACCACTGACTCACATATCAGTATATTGACATGTAGGTGTACACTGATGGATGACTCTGGAACCCCCTCGTATTCCATAAGTAGTCCTTGGGTAGGCTATTCCCTTCTTAGGGGGCCTAGCCGTGTCAAGGGTCTACCTCATCACCAGTGTATATGTGTCTCCTATATTTATTCCTATAAGGTACTTAAAAGAATTACACAGGGTACCCCCTCCGTATACCGTAGGGAGCCTCTCTTAGGATACATGTATTAAGTCCCTATAATATCAAGTACCCTAAAGTAATCCATGACCCCCCTAGTCCCTCAGGCCCCCTTCGGAGACCTTCGGGGACCTCTCGGATTCCCTCGAGGTCACAAGGATCCTGACGGATCCCCAAAGACCAACCCATCCCTACGGTATCCTTATATAACCCCGATGAATACCCTACGTAATTCCTATAGACTACCTTGATGGTGGGATGATACGGGGATACTGAGGGTGGCCCCGAGGTGACCCTAGGGGTAGTCCCAAAGTCCTCCTAACATACACCCTGTGGTACTCCATCCTACCTCCTCATGTACACCTGAAGTCACTCATAAGACTACACACCTCACCAATACTACCCAACCATACCATCAGTATACTTTCAGGGAATAGCGCTCCGCGTCTACCAGCCACTTCGTGGCCCTTGTGGTATTGTTCAAAAGAACAGTGCCCATTTCTAATCTAAACCAAGAGGACGCCATCATGGCCACATTCAAAGTTTTACGCGACATCACAATCGTGAACAGCCGAATTCAAACACCCGTTCAGCGGGATTTTGGGAAGCAATACTCACTGCTTGCAACGGGCGAAGGCCTAGAGCAAGTAGGTAACGTTGCCAAGGACGGCAGCATCTGGGTAAACTCCAACGCGGAGTACCCAAACGGAGATCAAATCGCTCCAACTCCAATAATCGATAGGGCAAAACGTCCTATCACCACGGAGCTCGGGGAGGGATCCCAAGTCGAACTCGCATTTAAGGTCGTAAAGACTTCTAAAGGCGAATTCTATAACTTGGCCGCAATTAAGGTCATGAAGTACGTCAAGCCGTTCTCTGTATTCGACGTGTTCGATGCAGAAGAAGACGACGACGAAGTCCTAGATGCATTCTAGGGCTTATCAAACGGGGAGCCCTACGGGGTTCCTCGTTGTTATTTTTTCACCAGTAGCTAACCTGGAGCAGCCTGATCATCAGAGGTTCGCTCCGCTCAAAAACCCTGAATACCCCGACAAAACCCTGAATAACCCGACAAGGGCTGGGGATACCGACAGTACATAGATTACTGCCCAGCCACTTCGTGGCCCTTGTGGTATTTTGGATAGAACTTAATGATAACCAAGAGGAATAATGATGAAAGAATCCCAAATAGAGGCCGGTGAAGACCTGAAAGCTGTATTAGTAGACGGAGAAATCCGTTGCTATATCCACAATAACTGTGTTGAAATACACACACAAGAGGATCTGCAGAAACTCCTCGACGAGGTGGAATTATTGGGGGAACTTCAATGATGGAATACTACTATTTCGCCTTAGAACTACTACAATACTCCCTCTTCGGAGGGGGCGTAGTGGGTATTATCGGGGTTATTCTCCTAATCTATGCAACAATTTCTAAGAGGTAGACTATGATGAAAGCTAATAGCAAAGTATCAGGTTACCTACACCTGATCGAAGGGGAGACGCATAAGCACACACTATTTTATGTCTTCAAAAGTCTTGAGCAAGAAGAAGAGTTACTCAACTCTCTCCTTTCAGAAGCTGAAGAAAGAGATAAAGCATTTGTCATATTATGCGATCAAGATAACAATTACATATGCACGATGGAAGAGCTAGGGAGCGCACTAGGATGTTCAACTTTATGCGCAACGTAGACCCATTCAGCGTATGGATGCCAATGGTCTTTGTATCACTGTGGGGAATACTTCTGTATGAGGTGTTCCTCACTTAATAAGCTGTAGATTAACCAACAAAACGGAGATGCAATCATGCGTCGAATAGATATTTTAAAGCTTCAACTACTAAACAGCAGAGGACGTTTCTTCACTGCTAAGTACGTGGGTCCAACAAAGTTCCCACAATCAATTAACTTCAAGGTGTCAGAAGTACTCACGATATCACCTGAACGCATAAGCGTAAAGGCATACGTACCAAGTACGGAAAAGCACCAGGAATTAACATTCTTCACCAACAAGTTAGGCGACCTTCATTACCTCTCATGTGATAAAACTCGACTACAGATGACCGGAACTGGTATCTGACTTTAAGTACCTTAAGCAACCCAAAAGGAAATGCAAAATGCAACTATCATCCTATGGATCAAAAGCAGTCGCATCAGGACTGCAACACACTCAATCATTTCAGATGCAAATGAACGCTAAGATGTTTAGCATACTGACCGATAAACTATACACTAATAAAGTAGCTGCAGTTATCCGAGAGTTGTCTGCTAATGCGGTAGACTCTCACAACCAAGCAGGTAAAGGTGACGTACCCTTCGTACTCTCAATACCCACTTGGATTGATCAGACATTCAAGATCAGAGACTACGGCACAGGTATAGATCCTGATAAATTCTATGATATCTACACCAACTTAGGTTACTCAACCAAAGACAGTGATAATGAGTTCATCGGTACTTACGGATTAGGTTCTAAAACACCGTTTGCCATAGCCGACACTTATAGTATACTCAACTACTATAACGGTACCGCATACTCTTACACTGCCTACAAAGACGAGGGAATGCCTACAGTCTCCCTAATAGGTTCTCAACCTACAAAGGAACCTAACGGGCTTCAGATTAGTGTAAACTCAGAAAGAACTTCGCTTCACCAGTTCAAAGACGAACTCAGAAAGCAACTGAAGTATTTTCCAGTAAAACCGATAATAACCAATGATGATGACTTCGAGTGGGAAGAAATGCCAGACCTCTCAAAAGGCTATGCATTTGACAACTACGGTAGTTCACTAGAAATCATAATGGGTCAGATATGTTACTATGTCGACGCTTATGACTTACCTTATGATTCTGAAATACGGAATACAATTGGTTATGGATCAATGAGTGTCACTGCTGAACTAGGAGAGGTAGATATCACTCCTTCCCGTGAATCACTGGAATTATCCACAAAAACACTTGAGTGGCTTGAGGCAAAGACTGCTCAAATACTTGAGACACTTGCTCAAGACGTAAAAGATGATATCGCTGCTACGACCACAGACTTCGAGAAATTCCTAGTCTTAGAAAAAGCACCTGATAAAGTATCAAACGTGCCTATCACAATTAATCGTAAAAGCATGACTGTAAAAGAGTGGAAGCGTCATTACGCATGGATAAGTATAGTTTCATGCGAGAAAGTGGTAATTCACAATCATCTTAAATCTTGCAAATCTTCAAAAAGTATGATAAAGCTTGGGGATCTAAGCCCTAAATACACAAGCTGGAGGTACGTAGCCTCCAAAAATAACCATTTAACTACAACCTACTTAAACGATTTAACATGGAGGATCGGGAACACAATCAAAGTTAACACTGGTAAAGATCTGACTTTGCAAAACAATGACAGAATCTTCTTACCTAAAGTATCTAAGAAAGCAGACTTTGAACCTAAAGTTAAAGAAGCCAAAGCCGAGCTTGACAGACTAGGTGTAACATACACACTTCTGTCATCAGTAGTCACTGAAGCTAAAGCAGCTCCTCGTAGTGCTAACTCTGCAACAAGACTTAAAAGTAATGTCCTAGTCTACAACGAACACTCTAAGAGTTTCAAAGTAGTAGACGATAAAACACTACCGTCAGCAGGATACTACGTCAAGTTAAGTAACTACGAACCAATTGGCGTGGAGCCAGCGCTCATCCAATTTGCAGCACACAACCATACGATCTTCGGTTTCCGTAAATCATACTGGAAAGATGCAGAGAAAGAAGGGTTGACAGAGCTATCAAGTGTTCAAGATACTTTCTACCGAAAAGCTAAGTCAGATTTAATCAAATCAGAACGTCAGAAGAAGATGCTTCAAAGTATGTATAATCTAACCTATGTCGGCAAAGCTGAAGCAATGATACTAGAGAAAGCAATCGATAAAGCAGAAAACCCTATCGACTCTGATATGAAAACTGTGGTTAAGAAGTTTACCGATGCAAACAGGAAACAAACACTCCTGCACCATCAGAGAACACGTTCGATCTCTTACCTAAATTCATTAGAATTGGAAGAAGCGGATACTATTCAATCAAACACCACTATTAGGATTAGCAAGGAAACCATAAAAAGTAGCCTTAAAGTTAAAGAATACTGTCGGATATTGAATGCATTATCTGACAGAAGCTACTATGATGATACCGTTAAGCTAATACCAGCCCTTGAACAACTCACTTTACTACTAAAAGGAAAGTAAAATGAACATGAAAGTTATAACAGAAAATTCGATAACATTATTTGACGGACTAGAACCCATTGTGATCCACCGTGATCACCCTGAGTTCTCTTCTATCAAGAGTTATCTTTCATGGGAAGATGACGAAGGTTACCAAATAGCCTTAGAAATCGCTAATCCCCGTAAATCAGTAATCAAAAACATCAAAGATACAAACTTTGAGCTGGTAGGTGACTGTATCTACTATGATAGCTATCGATTACCCGATGAGTTAGCAACTCGAATTATCGATCTTATCAGTGAGAATCACTCTGTATTTGCACTTGAAAACTTTGTGATTAACCTGTTAGAAAACCCATCCTTCCGAGCTGTACAAGAGTTATACGACTTCTTGCAAGTCGCAAAGCTTCCAATCACAGAAGATGGTCACTTCATTGCATACAAATCTGTAACCATTGGTTATAAAGATCATTTCACAAGAATGATGGATAATTCCGTTGGTGCACAACCCACTATGCCACGTAATGTAGTAGATGAAGACAAGCACCGCACTTGCTCTAATGGACTTCATTTCGCAGCATATGAGTACGCAGCAATGTTTGGAGGTTCGGACTCACGCCTTATGGCTGTGAAGATTAACCCCCGAGACGTAGTCGCAATCCCTGCTGACTACAACAATCAGAAAGGTCGAGCATGTACCTACGAGATTGTAGAAGAAATAGAGTCTGGTGAAGATGAGCTAGCAGATTGCCCTCTCTACCTAGAACCCGACTCTGACGATCAATATCAACTTAACCTATAAACCAAAAAGGAAAACACACAATGACACAACTTGGAACCTCTATCCTACGTAACGTAAACCTTAACTACGTTAAAGTTGACCCTGACAAACCAGTAAGTCCATTTGGAGCCCTACAGTGGGAGTGCCAAATCGAAGTCGCAGCTGAACGACAGTCTGAGATTGAAGACTTAGGGAAAGTGCGGACACTCGACAATGGTAATGTTGCTGTTAACTTAAAACGTAAAGCAGTCAAAGCAGATGGGACTCCTAACCTTCCTGTAGGTTTTGTAGATGCAAAGAAACAACCTATCACCAAATTCAACAACATTGGCAACGGCACAACCGGAAACGTTAAGATTTACCGAGCAACTTATGATGTAATGGGAAAGAAAGGTATTACAACTATCCTCTCAGCAATTCAAGTGACAAACCTAGTGGAATACACTGGCTCTGTTGACTTCGATATGGAAGAAGACGTTGATACAGATACTGACTTTTAAATAAGTCAAGAGAGAGGGTCCCTAACGGGGCTCTCCTCTTTATTTTTTCTAACACAAGAGCCATTTACGAATAATTTAACCAACCCTAGGGGATAAATATATGAGCAAATACATAAATGGTCTTTATCTTGCCAGCATTGATGATATTATCATTCTTTTTAAATATATTTGACAGAGACTAGTAAAAATGGTGAAGCTATCCAACACCGATAAAATGCCATGTAAATCATGGTCACTCGAAGCAGTAACAACATGCCCTGGATCTAAAGAGAAAGACGGAAGCTTCGTCCCAGCATGTGATGGGTGTTACGCAAGAGGTGGGTTCTATAATATGCCCAATGTTAAGAAACCCAGAGACTTCAACAAAGAAGATTGGAAAAGGGAAGAATGGGTTGACGAAATGGTCAAGTCTATCTACTCTCAACTATGGTTCCGGTGGCTTGACAGCGGTGACCTATATGACAGGCGTTTAGCCTATAAAGTATATCAAGTTATGTCAGCAACCCCATGGATTAAACACTGGCTACCAACAAGAATGTATAAATTTGATAAGTTTAAATCAATCTTGATGAAAATGAACAGATTACCTAACGTTGTAGTCAGGTACTCAAGCGATAGTATATCTGGAGGTGTCATTCGAGGTAAATACTCTTCTACAATCATCCCTACAGCTGATACACCTACAAAAGGGACTGTCTGCGGAGCATATAGTCGTAAAGGTAAGTGTGGTGACTGTCGTGATTGTTGGGATAAATCGATAAAAGTAATCGCATACCCTGCTCACGGACCTAAGATGAAAAAGATCCTTGCAATGAACATCTAGGCTTTTAAGTACCTTATAGGACATTAACCTAGAATTGAACTATAAGGAGACTTGATGAGTAACAATTACACTAAATATAAAGAAGGGGAAGTTGAACTAAATAATGTATCACCTTCCTCAACTCACAACATAAACCCTAATTCTCTGAAGAACTTAAAACCTAAGTGGGATACAGAGCATATGCGTAAAATGGCTTACAAATCAGCTGATAAACGTAGAGCTAATAAAGAAGCCAAAGAGAAAATGAAAGAAACTGTAGCAATCCTCAAAGGATTATCAGATGGAGTTGTCGAAGACATGCCATCAGGATTAACCGTTATGCAACTTATGATGCTACGTGCAATACAAGACGGTGATCCCGTTGAAGCAGCTAAACTAGCCTCAACTATTGCCGAATATCAGCAACCAAAGCTACAAAGAACTGAAAACTTCAACGCTAACCTAGACTTCGGAGACCTATCCGATGAAGAACTCGAGCGTCAACTGGCTATACTAAATGGTAAGCCTGAAAAAGAAATCAATCAAACGGAATAATACAATGAAAGTACTAATAGCTTGTGAGTATAGTGGTCGAGTACGAGATGCATTCACTAAGAAAGGTCATGATGCCACAAGCTGTGACCTATTACCAAGCGATTCAACAACAGGAAATCACTACCAAGGGGATGTGTTTGACTTAGACCTAAGCGAATTTGACCTAATGATTGCACATCCTCCCTGCACTTTCCTAACTAACGCAGGTGTATGCCATCTCCATAAAGACCCTAAACGCTGGCCGCAGCTATTTGACGGTGCTGAGTTCTTCAAGAAACTCCTTGATGCCCCAATACCCAAGATAGCAATAGAGAACCCTATTATGCATAAGTATGCAAAAAGACTTATAGGTGACACAAAACAATCACAAGTGGTACAACCATGGATGTTTGGTCATACTGAGCAAAAAGCCACATGTTTATGGTTAAAAGGGCTACCCTTACTAACTGAAACAGATAATGTCAAAGAAGAAATGATGAAACTCCCTAAGAAAGAACGAGAACGTCTCCACTACTTACCTCCGAGTAAAGATAGATGGAAAATACGAAGTACAACCTACCAAGGTATCGCTGATGCTATGGCTGACCAATGGGGTAACTGAACTAAGATGAAAGAATTACTAATATGGGCTCTGATTTTATCAGGTGGAGTTATATGTTGGGGTGGACTATTTATTGGGTTATATTTGAAGTACGGAGTTTAGAATGACAGACATTAAAGTAGATTACATTGACCACATGGGTAATGACCTAACAGTAGTTAATGCAGCAAGGGTATCCTTTGATAAGGCGAGTACAGACGTAACCCACAATGATGATAAGCTGATCACATATTTAGCAACTCATGGTCACTGGACACCGTTCAGTCACCCACAGATCACCTTACGGTACACAGTACCTATCTTTGTGGCACGACAAGAGTTCAAGCATATCGTAGGCTTCACACGTAATGAGGTAAGCCGTAGGTATGTTAACGATACTCCTGAATTTTATCAGCCTAAAGTGTGGCGTGGGAAACCAGAGGGTAGTATTAAGCAGGGCAGTGGCGATGCTCATGTAGACAATGAACGCTGGCTCTGGGACTACCACATCTACGTTAACAAGTGTGTGGAAATGTATCAGACCATGCTCAACGATGACATAGCACCTGAGATGGCTCGTATGGTCTTACCACAGAGCATGATGACTAGTTATTATGTCACAGGTTCACTAGCGGCATTCGCCCGTATGTTTAACCAGCGTACAGATAGTCATGCACAAGTCGAAATTCAGGAGCTTGCTCGACACGTTTCCGAGATTATCGAGCCTCTGTTCCCAATTTCTTGGGAATCCTTAACTGAATAATGTTTCATAAACTAAACAATGTACACTACAGTATACATTTGAATATATAAAGGAGGACATATGGCAACAAGCAACCCTATTACAGGACAATCTATCAAGAGCCGTGCTAACTCAGAAGCCTACTCCGATAACTACGATGCTATCTTTGGTAAAAAGAAAGAGGCCCCTGCTACGCCTCTACGTCCAGAAGTAGTCCCCTGCACTTGTAAGAAGGGCGAAGTAACCATGCGCCATGATGCAGGA
>Ga0098053_1000249_pt1 | contig 18816 bp, 16 predicted proteins | sample 15BtaG_FD_77068 | JGI IMG/M metagenome (GOLD analysis project Ga0098053, IMG submission 77068) | Marine viral communities from the Subarctic Pacific Ocean - 15B_ETSP_OMZ_AT15312_CsCl metaG | ecosystem: Environmental > Aquatic > Marine > Oceanic | place: Pacific Ocean | collected 2015-01-18 | reverse complement strand
CTTGTGAACTTGCGCTCCTTCAAGTCTCTCTCGCGCTCCAACGTCCTCTCTTCACGCAAGCCACCACCAATGTCAGCTAAGGTGCCAAACAGGTTGCCCAACTTACCCATCTTTGGTTTCTCGGTAACGCCCCTTGCTCCTGCGCGACTACTGAGCGCATTGATCAGGTTCGCCCTGGCTTGAGACTCCCTGCCCTGTTTGTTTGCCTCAGACTGTGCCCTGCCGCCCATGTAGGCTTGTCCACCTCTTGCCAAGGCGCTTAACACAGACAAGCCCTTATCACTCCCTGCAAAGCGCCCTAAGCGCTGTAGCATGGTGGGGTTCTCCATCTCGGCTATACCTGCCTGATCCAATGGCAATGGCTCAACGTCTTCAAGTGTGTCCTGAGCAGCTGCTTCTGCAATGGGCGTAGTGGGACGTTTCGGTATATCCTGCACCCTTGGGTACTGATCCCTTTCATCTTCAGGGATGATCTCGGTTTCCAGACTTGGCTCAGGATCAGGTGTAAGCTCAGGCAAGCCTGCCAGGGGGTCCTCTTCAGGCAGATCAGCAAACGCCACAGTGTCCGTAGTGCCTGCCGTGCGTTCGTATTCCTGCATGGCTTGTTCCATCGCACGGGCACGCGATGTCAACCGATCTTGTCGTTCTATTTCATCGCCACTGTAACTGTTAAATATTTCATCACCCCTACGCTCAATCTCAGCCACTGCCTCTGGATTGGTTTGACGCAGCGCATTTAAGCGCTTCATCCAAGGGGTCCATTTTGTATCATATGCTGGCATTACTTAGCCTCTGATGTTCTGCATCATGCCTTGTGGGTTGGGCATCTGAGCGCCTGGCGCTTGTCCACCTTGAAACAAGTACTTGAAGAGCATATCCTGTATCATCTTTTCCATACGTGGGTCGTTCATCATTTGCTGGCCTGCGCCCAACATACCCCCAGGAGGACCTGCCATACCTGGTCGTTGCGGTTGCCCTGACAAGCCGCCCTGTAGCTTTGCCATTGCATCCAGGCGTGCCTGTTCGCGCTCTTGCTGTCCTTTTGCACGTTGGTCCAGGAGATATTTGACCCCCTGTGCCCCTGCGAGTGCAGCTAATTGTCCTATTGGCATGACTAATCTCCCATTACCATGTTTTTAAAGTTTGCTATCCATTCTGCGTCTTTGCCCCCTGGAACATTTTGAAGGAGTTGAAGTAACAACACTGCCAACTCATCCTTGTCACCCGTTATCTTTAGGTTAGGATCAAGGGCTGCAATAACTGCACTTATTATATCCAGGTCTGCTTGCCTACCACCCAACGTCTGTTGACCATCGATTAATCCACGCAACTCGCCCAGGCCCAGGTCGCGTGTGGTGATCGTCTTGCCCAGGTCAAGACCCTGCTGCATCGCTGCATCACGGTCAGTTTGTATGCGCTGCGCTGCATCCGACAACACGCCCATACGTTCTCTACGTTGCAACGAATCCAGTTCAGGTATCGCCTCTACTGTATCGCCACTCTGCACCACACCGTAGCGCTGCAGCTGCTCTAACAACTCTTCATCTTGTTTGGTTTGAGTATCGCCTAAGTCTGCCAGCAGGCTAGCCGTCACTGGTTCAGCTGTCAGGTATTCTGCTGTCAGGTCTTTTTGGTCTGTCACTTTTGGCTTCAGGGCATCCTGTAGTGTTTTTAGCCAATTACCTGTCGTGTCTGATCCACCTGGCACACCGTCACCTCCTTCTCCTGTTCCTTCTCCACGCGCTGCCTCATACTCCTTGAACAAATCTTCGAATTCATCTATGCGACTAATGACATTCTTAAAGGCAGGTTCATGTTCGTAAAAGTTCTTTCCTATCGCTTCTGTGATACTCGGCAACAAGCCGCTGCCGATTTCAGTCAATAACCCTTCCCATTCCATTTCGGGTATAGGACCGTAGGTGCTTAGCACGCCTTTCTTAAGAGCGTCCAGCCACGGTTCGTATCCTGCAGGCTCAGACCAGTAGCCGCTCAGCGCATCGGTTAATGCTGTTCCCTGCATGCCCCTAAAGCGCTCTATCAAGCCTGACAACTCCTGTGTGCTAAGGCTGGCGATGCCCTCTGGCCCAATCATGTTCAGCAACATGCCCATTACCGCTTGATCTTCAGCACTAAAAGTTCCAAGGGCTTGCTGGAACGCACCAAGGCCAAGCTCTGCACCAGGAAGGTCTGCGCCTAACTGCCCTACATTAGCCACTAAGGCATCTAAGCCTTCAGGTGCTTGCAGTGCATCCAGGTCAATATTCTGCAGTGCATCTTGCAGTGCCGACACATTGCCCATGATGCCCGTGCCGCCAGGACCAAACGACCCCAGGCGCGATTCTATTGTGTCGAGTGCTTCGGGCACTGCAAAGTTGGCTATACCTGCCCCTTCTCGGCCTGCACCCCCTGTGCCATATAGCAGGTCCAGCAGACTGCCTGCCTTCTTCGTGCCTTTTTCAAGGAAGTCATCTTTAACTTTAAAATCTTTTATATAATCAGGCTGACCTCGTAATCCTGAAATAAGATCACTGATAGGATCAGCAGCAGCTTGTTGAAACTGGTCAGGCAATGCCGCTACACGCTGCTCAAAAGGATTTAGTAGGAGATCGATGTCACTATCGGTCAACCCAACATCACCCCGATTGATCGCATCGATACGCGAGGTGATGTCACTGCGCAATACGTTGGCGATATTGGTTGGATCGTATCCTTCTAATCCCTGGATGTCAGCAGCGCCGATAGGATTAATTGCATTGACCAGTTCATCGCGTAGGATGCCTGCTGCCGCTGGATCAAGAGTAAACCCAGGCGCACGTCCCTCCATGCCTACGCCCACCTGGATCATGCCAATGTCGTTCAACAGTTTTAATTTTATATCTGCCGTGTCTGTAGGCACGAACCCGTCAGGACCCACCTCAATGATGCCCAAGTCCGACAACAGCTGCTGCTCTGGCGTTGTTCCTTGCGCGTCTTCGCCCAACTTAAATTGGTTAGGACCAACCTGGACTAGGCCTATATCGGTCAGCAGCTTGCCAATCACCTTGTCAGTGTCGGTTAGCTCAAACTGTCCAGGCGCGACCTGCACTACGCCAATATCGGCTAAGAGTTTCTCTTCGACTGTGCGCTCACCTGTGCTTGGCGTGTAGTCCGTGCCCAACACAAATTGCTCAGGTCCCACCTGTATACTACCTATGTCTTCTCGTAGCTTGTCGAGCGTTAAGCTGATGTCAGTAGGTGAGAATTTGGATGGGTCGATCTGCACATCGGGAATCAGGTCCTTTAGTCGTTGGACTGTCAATGCTACATTGGCAGGATCAAACGCTTCAGGTCCTATCTGTATTGTGGGGATTAAGCCTCTCAGCTTTTTGACTACTGCATCAGGATCATTAATATCGAATTGGTCAGGTCCTACGTTGATAATACCTATATCGTTGAGCAGCTTGTCTTCGGCGCTGTAAGGTCCTGAAGCATTGAACCCCGTACCCAATTTGAATTGTTCTGGACCAACGAACATTGTGCCAAGTCGATCTATTAACGATTGACCTATACCTGGCTCTAAGTCAAACTGATCCCCACCTACAATGAGTTGGCCTAATTTATCCAGGACTACTTTGTCTGCCGTTGGGTCCACCCCGAACTGAGTAGAAGGAACGATTAGATCCCCAAGTGCATTAATGATTGCGTCACTTGTTCCAGGTGCGATAGTCAAGCCACCCGTGTCACCACCAAATATTTGCCCTAATAGGGTATCGGGCATTAGGGGCAGGCCCAGCTGCATGGACGCAGGGTCTACACCACCAAATGCGCTATAATTCGCAGCGTCTATTGCAGCCTGGCCCACAGGACCTGCACCCCCTGCACCGAACAATAGGGTCAGGGGATTGGCTACATACTCAACTGCTTTGCCTAATCGATTAGCCCACTCGGCATTCTTCTGCGCATTAACGTCATAACCTTCGCCGCCTGCCGCTATTCGTCCGTAGGTTGGCTTGAAAACATCGGTCCACCACTGCTGTAATAGCGCTGGATTTGCCCGAACAAAATCTAACCCTAACCCATACCGATCTAATTCCACCAGTGCGCTACTTGGGGCACCTCCGTAAAGGTAGACAGGGAATAGGTCGTTATAGCTGCCAAGTGCTGCGCCTTCGGGTCCTGTGCGCTGAGTGAACGCTGCTGATGGATCATACAAAGGCGCAGTGAACGAGCCGCCCATTTCAGCAGTTCGACCTTCGAAATGCGGTAGGGGTTGCGTCACCTCCCCTGTCATGGGGTCAATTCGGGTGCCGTAACTGCCAAAGAATGTGCCACCTACACCACCTGTGTCAGGGTCGTAGTACGCCTTAGATCGGTCACCTGGCACACCTCCTACAATTACAGCATCAGCTGCTGGTGATGCTGCAGTTGGAGCTACAGTGACATCAGTTCCCCACTGATTAGCCGCACTAGGGGCTTCTGGGGGTGCTGGACCATCATCTCCATCTGCTGTATCTACTTCAAAATCATCGGTCTGGTCCGTGCCATCCGATAGGTCCACTACCTTTTGGCGGCGATCCCCCCTCTGACCATCCCCTTGAAACGACCCACCTTGACCTGCCTGTAGGTCATACATATCAATACTGCCAGGCAGTCCTACACCGCTGATCAGGTCATCTATCTGCGGATCAGTAAACGAGTATCGGTCAGGGGGTAGCTGCCCACGCAGAAATTTCCGCAGGCCAGGCATATCATATTTCTTGGTACTGGCATTATAGTATGGCGTTGCAAAGTTACCAGGGATACCAAACGTGCCCACATCTACCATTAGGAGACTCCTGCCTTGGGTTTGCGCATACGTCCTATCGGCAGATACTGCAGGTGCGTATGGCGAATTCTAAAAGTTTCGTTGTTGTTGTTGTTGGTAAACTGTAGACTGCTCTGGGGGTCATACCCACTCATATCAAGGTCTGCGCTTACCATGCGTAGACTGCCTAACTTGCCTATGTCTACCTTGTCAACGCCCAATGTGAACCCCGATCCTACCAGGTTGAGCAAGCCTGTCACGCTGGTCAGACCACCCGATTCCTGAGTTACCGTAACATCGTAATCGCCACTCTCATCGAAGTAGGTGCGGCTGTATAGCCAGCGAAGGCGCACATCTCCACCCTGTGGGGCAGGGGCACCTGTGATGAAATTGGCAGAGATGGCACTGCCTGCATCGTTGTCGTTGGTGGATACCATGTCGTAAAGTTTGCCATCAAAGCCCCCTGCGTGAGGGGTTCCCCCTACCAACGCAGAGCATCCTCGCTCGAAGCCCGTATAGGGTCCCATCCATATGTCAAAGCGCTCATTGTAAATGATGGCATAGTTCATTTTAGTAGCAGAGCCATAGGGGATGAAGAACCACACTTCGTTGACGCTCGGATAATAAACCGCATGAATATGAGCTAATCGTGCGCTATTAAAATTGGGCCAAAACCCATCGTCTAACGCATAACTGATTTTGCGAATCTCATCCCCACCAGACCACATATAGATGCCATCGGGACGCACAAACAGCTGACGCTCATTGGGTAGCGTCAGGCAAGCCCTGGGTGCTATCGTCCCTGCCTGTGTGCGTTGTTGCAACTGAAAGGGAATGCTGGAGTTTCCTGTGGGTGTAAGCGTGTGGATACCATCTCTGGTATGTATCGCCAGTGCATTCTGCATCGGAACCAGCGCAGTGATGTCATCACCCACATTGTAGAAGTTGGTAGCGCCCCATGTTTCTATATCCAGAATGTCGCTACGCCAGAGTCTATTAGGATGAGCGTTGGTATTGCCTAACCACAGTCTGTTGTCCCACCACGCTACGTGTGCCGCATAGGTAAAGCGCGAATCCAGACCCAACACAGCAACATTACTTGCTCCTGCCCATACAAGAGGTGGATTGACTCCATTGACTGCGACCATCCTGTTCTTATTTGTGTCTTTTTCACCCGTGGTTACAAATTCGAAATTATTGTCATCGCCAGCGGTGATCGTTGCCGTATCTGTAATATCCTGCCAACCACTGTTGTAGTACTGGATCGTCGCACCTGCGGTGATGACCGTGTAGTTGCTGGTGCTGTTGTAGGCGTAGTCATGCACCCCTGTGATCGTTGGTGCGCCAGTGATGGCAGCGACCCCCTCATAAGAGGCAAACCCCTTGCGCTTCTCTACCGCTCCTGCAGCATTGATACGACAGTTGTTCATGGAAGTGCATTCATCCGCACCCACATCCTCAGCAGGGCGATTATAGATCACACCCCCTGTCCAAGGTCCAAGTTTTACACTGCCGCCTTGATAAGCCATTAGCCCACGGTCCCATCCACTGGCTGAAAGGCGAAGACCTGACTGCTATCCACACGGTGCATCCTATATCGCCTGTTGCCATCGGTTTGCCGATTGACATTTAGCGCTCGGTTGACCACCTGCTGGTATTCGGCAAACTCTAAGGTTGCCCCTTCGTAATCGCCTTTCTCCTGCTTGTATAAGCGTGCTGTGCCGAAGTAAAGGGCTGGCTGTATAATCGTTGGCACTTTAACGCTGAGATTTACACTGTCATCGCCTGAGGTGTAGTCAGGCAGATAGGCGTAATAGCGATAGTCGATGTCGGTATTTGAATCGTCAGGGGCTGGATGCAGCTGCACCTGCTGATACCCTGTCGTTGTGTCTAAGCCCACCATCGTCACAGAGTAGGGTTCACCTGTTTGCGACTGATCGGGATCGCGCAGGTCAAGCGCTTCAGACCCATCGATGTGCATGACGTAATCTTGCGAGTTATTGCGAAACGATAGTGGGTAGGCCAGGTCTGATGCCAGCGTGTAAATCTTGGTAGACGCTACGCTGCTGAGCGTGCCGTAGATCGACCCTGACTGTTGCACCCTTTCACTGGTAGTGAAGGTGCCTGACTCATCTTTCACGGTCAGCACCTTGGTCGAAGCAGACCAGGACACTACCGTGGCAGTAGCCGCACTGGTCTGCCCTGTCACTGTGCTAGTGGCTGTAAAGGTGCCCGTGTCAGAGGTGAGGGTAAACTCACGGGTGCATTGTATGGAGTCGGTCTTATGTAACCACCACCAGGTCGCTTCGCCTGCTAACTGTTGCAAGGTCGCATTTAAGTATAGCCGCGCAGTGGTTTGAAAATCTGTATTCGTAGTGGAGATGCCTACTCTTGCCAGGGCAGTCTTGATGCACTCTATAACTGTCATATCAGATTAGTCCATGATCCTGCTTCATACCCCTGGAATTTATTTGTAGAGGTGTTATATACCAGCATTCCATTGGATGCCGTGAGCGCATCTCTTTGTGTGGTGGTCAGAGTGGGCACACTGAACGAGTCAGACAAGTCCAATGTGCCCACATCAGCTGCACCAAAATTAGCCGCCTCACCGAAGACTGTAGCAGCATTCACGCTGCCCGTAACAATCTGTTCGCTACGGTCTTTCACTCAACTGCCACAGCTGCCAGTGTTTCGGCATCTACGCCCATACGTTCCGCTGAGCGTGACGAAAAGGTTTGTCCATCCTCCCATTGCTCTAACCAATGAGCAATAGCAGCAGGACCTTTTTCAGACACGCCCTGTGGAGGCACGGGAACGAAACCAGGCTTTTGAAAAGTCCCACCTCCATGCGCGGCCAGCACCTGGGCTGCATCGGCATTGGTCTGCTTGCGCGGTGCCTTCACAGCTGACGATACGTTCAACGCTTTCCGAATTTTCTCTTTCTGCGATTCGGAAGCACGTTCAAGTAGGTCAACAATCGAAGGCTCTTCAGGTGACTCCATTACAGCCACTGCTTCCTGGGGGGGTAAAAAGTCTTGGGAAGCATCGTCTACAGGGAGAGGATTTTTTCGTGGTCTTGCCATGATTTCCTCGTAGTAAAATGAGTAGGGGGAGTATTCCCCCTACTCACAAATGTTAAGCAGGCAGATTCAAATACACTGCCGACTGCTGATTATCAACAACATCACCGTATGCCAACGTGCCAACCTGGTAGCTCAGATCATTGGCAGTCCCTTCCGCTGCGGCCTGCGAAGGCTGCACGGACCCCCCGTGATTCACCGAAGGAACCACAGGCCTACCTGCATGAACATCTGTTGCAGTTAAACTGTTGAGGTCAAAGCGAACACAAGCAATGCCGCTGGTTTGTATCCAGCCGTAATAGGCTGAAGTCAAACCACGAAAACTAACCCCAACAGGCATCGTATCAGAGTTGGCATCGGTGGTTGCCGCGCACGTTATCACCTTACGAAACGCTGGCGCAATGATCTGAAGATCAGTCGTTCCGCTTGCGACTGCTGTATGCAGTGGATCAAAAAGAGTAAACTCCACCGCATTGCTGGACTCAACGCCGTGCGACTTGATCTTGTAGCTATAGTATTCGCCAGTACCATCTATAGTCATCAGGTAGCTACCTGCCAACTCATTTACAGCATCTACACCCGAAAGAGCCGATGCAGTGATGGTGATGACAGTAGCGCCTGCAGCTACAGGACTGATCGTTGCGTCATCGAACTCAGCGATGTTGCCAGCGCTAAAATCCTGAGCCACCAGATGCCCTGCCGTAATCGCTGCACCAGCTTGCGTGTAGCGAAAAACGCGACCATCGGAAAACTCAAGTTTTTCACCCAAGTCATACTTGGCAGTGGAGGACTCTTCAAAGAGTCCCTGGCCTGCGTGACTGCCTATGCCAGTTCCACCGATACGGTTGATACCGTAGTTATTGTTTTGAACTGTTTGTGCCATTGTTCTTGTACCTTTCCCCTATGGTCAGGGTATGAATAGTGGGCATTGGCTTGCCCCCCAGGTTGTTTAGACAGTCGTGGAAGTGGAGATGTTGTACAGCACGCCCTGCCGCCTGCGATTGTTTGTCATTAGCTGACAACCGAATAAGATAAATCCGACTTTGGCCTGCTGTGAGGCAGGCTCTTTGAAGGGAGTCTTCGCAGCGTTCAGACCTTCCTGCAGTCGGAACTTGAGGTACTTATCTTGGATCATAAACAACTGATGCGTACCTGCAGCACCAGGTGAGTCACGATCCACGATGAACTCCGTGCCTCTAAACGTGGCGTTCTTGGCACTGCTGCCAATCGCCTGTTCAGACGCAGAAGTGAAGCGATAGTACCCCGTGCCTTCGAAGATTGCCTCGTAATCCCCATATACGCTGTAGTTCGAAATAATATGGGAAGGCGTATCGTTCCCCTCGGAAACCTGGTTCCAAAGGTCGCGCATACCCAAGATGCCGTTATACATATCGGTAGACGATTCTTTCACCGAAAAATCTTCGGTGCCATACGTGCCATTGTAATCGACACGCTTGTTATCCCACCACGTATTCGTGCCCGAATCGACACTGTGAACCGTGCCACCAGAGCTGACCGAAGCGATGTCTTGCAAGCCCACAATAGACTTACCAGACTGCGCACCCAACAAGGCTGAGTTGATGGTGGACATGCTGCCCGTCATCGCCTGCTCGGTCTTCGCAGTGAGCAGTTTTATCGCCTTATCCGAAGCACGATTTTCAATCTCTTCGGTCATCGAAATCACGATGGGCGTAGCGCTGTAGCGGAAGTATTCGAATGCTGCAGTTATGCCATCATTGCTATCCGTTGGCAAAGAATCGTAACCGTCGAACCAGGTAGAATCGGTGAGTGAATACATCAAATCTTCCTGGATTTGCTTCCCGCCTTTGCTCGTTTCCATCATGCCTGCTTTGCGAAAAGCAGAAATGGTTGGATACGAATTACTGATATTGTCGGTCAGTCTTTTACGCTTGCTGCGCATGGTCGTTGTCCACGCACTATCCCATTTTTCGCTCGTTGTTATAGCTGCCATATCTTGTTGTCCTACAATAGTTTGCGGCTTTTATATAATAGCCAAAATAAGGCTAATCGAAGCCAAGGTTTCTAAGCTCATTGACTAGTTCCCCGTCACTGAGCGGTGCCCCTTCGCCACTTACTGTTACCTGCGGTCCACCCCTTGCTTGCCGCTTACTGCTACGCCTAGCATCCTGGTCATTCTGTCGCAACGATGCCGCCTGACCAGCCTTAACTCCACTGACCATTTCGTATGCTTCGGTCACGGTGTAGTTTGCGCCAGATTCAGGATTCGGCACAGCGATCAAGGCTTTGATCTGTGGCGCGAATGGGTCCAGTGCTTCGCCGTAGGCATCACGTGCTTCCTGCAGTTGTCCAGCCGCCTCTTTTACTCGCCCTGCTTGTTGCTGCTGTGCGAGTAAAGCAGTGGCTTGCTTCAGCTGCCCCACCTCGGTTTTGAGATCGTCGTTACCCGATCCCATCTCCGTTTTAATGATCTGCCGCACCACATCGATGGCACTGCTCTCATCGGGACCCAAACGCGAACGTAGCTCGGCATAGGGGTCCTCTTTGGGTTGCTGTGTGTTGACCTGGTTTTGCAGTGTCTGAAACATCTGCTGCTGTTGTGTCTGCTGCTGTGTCTCAAACTGCCTGCGTTGATCGGCCAGGTCCTGCGTCTTGCGCGTGTAATCGGCCTGCTGTGATTTTGCCGCATCGATAACCGCATGGTATTGTTGAGGCACCTGCGATTTATCTTGGCGTGCCCAATCGGACACACCCCCTGGATCAAATGCCGTAGATTGCCCACTCTCGGTCTGCGCAGTATCACTACCTGAATCCCCCGAAAGGTCAGATGCAAAGTCATCTGAACTCTCAGCTGGAGAGGTTGCTGGTGCCTGCTCGACTGCCGTGGATTCTGCTACATCCATATCCATTACTTCACTCATTGCTACCTCACTCCTGTGCGTTGTTGGGCTTGTTGACCCAGTCGCTTGGTGGTGTGGGAGACTCTGGGGGGGTAATGCGGTGGCAACGTGATCCTTTTACAGGGTCGTTGCTTTCCACAATGTTGTATTTCTTCATAATTCTCTGTTTATCGCCATAGCTGTTGATGTATTCCGCTACGCCTGGTTCAAACTTGCCATAAAGACCACTGTGCGTGAGGTGGATTTGGTTTCTACCTTTTTGCCCAAAGTCCTGTTCCATCGTCTTGCCCAAGCAATTTTTGCACTTGCGCTTTTTGGGCAGCTGTGAGGTGAAATACCACACATCTTTTTCTTTGTGATTACAGCTTTTACAATACCAATCGTAGGCTGGCATTATTGCTCCTGGTTCGCTAAATAAGCCTCTGCGGCTGCACCTGCACCTAGCGGGAGGACAACAGGGGCTGCACCTGCGAGAATATCTCCTGTGCCCGATATTTGGGGTTGTGTCTTGCCTTTTGCAAATGGGTATTCTTTTTTGATAAATTCAATTTCCTCGGTCAACTTCGGCAGCTGTGTCGATATAGCAGCTTGGCGATTTTCAAGTTCTTCTATGGCATCAACCGATTGGTTGTAGTTATTAGACAACTTTGACATATTCGATTCCATACTTTCATGCTTCCGCATGAACTCATCATACAATGACCTATCCCCAGCACTTAAGCGCTCTATATCAGCTGCACGCTTTGAATAATTGCCCCACTGATCTAAATTGTCTGTGTTTTCTTGATACCATTTTATCCGCATTTTTTCACCCTGCCGAAGGTTTTTTTCAGCAGTAGAGCGTTCACCTTCAAGCAATTCTAATTGCTTCCATTGGTCCGTCCACTTTTGCTCTAATTCGCTTTTTTCTGTCTCTAATTTTGGTAGCTTCTCATCCCACTCATCCATTAAATTTTGCGCAATGGGAGCATCGTCACTAAGACTCATTGTCGGTTCATATTTCGGGTCGAACATCGCGTAGCGAGATCGTATCTGGCTCGGATTGAAGACCACGTAGATGTCGGTCAAATCGCCACCATCGTGCGTATTCCTAAAAATGGCACCATCGCGCCCTTCTCGTTGCGCCTGCTCAAGTAAATCGTGGTAGGAAACTTCTCTGTATGACTGATTGCCAAAATCATGCTCAAGGGGGTTCTGCAGTTTTAACTTAACAGGCATTATGTTGTCACCTCCCTGCCCCACCTCACCCCTATCAATGCGCCCTTCCAAATCATCTATTTCTGATTCAAGTTGCCGCATCTCAGGAAAATGCTTGTCTACATACGGCGAATAGTCATCGTAGGAACGACTTAAAACTTCCGCTGCACTGTCCCTTTGTTTTAACAACTTGTCTAATCCAACTTTAGACTGAGCTTCTTTTTGCTTTTCCATTTTTTTCCAAGTCTCAATTTCCTCCACCGTACTTGGATTTCTAACATCCCATCTATTTGACCAATCATCATTATCAAGTATCGCCCGTGCAGCTTGACCTTTTGTCTCAAATCCCAAAAAATCTTCTTCTGCCAGTAATTGTTTAATTTTTTCATCCAATGGACGGGGTTCTCTGTGCTTGGTTATTTCACTATCTATGGCATTAAGCATTCGCTGCGAGGCATTAACCCCAATCGCCTCATTTACCTGATCATCAATTTCCATTGTTTTCTTGGTAAGCTCAGACTGCCTATCAGAAAGTATTTTTAACCTTGCATCAAACTCATCTTCACTTATTCGCCCTAGTTTAACTGGATCAGCTGCCTTAGCATACGCTGCAGCAGTCTCTGAATCTGCGCTAAAGAAAAAGCCTTTGCGTGCGCTAGGTGCGCTAGTAGTTGCACCCAACAGGCCAGGATCAAAAGCACTTATATCGCCCTTAGTTCCGTGAAAGGCTTCGATGTCGAAACCCTGCTTCGCCGCTCTATCTAAACGTGCTTTTTCTGCATCTACCTCTGGCAATCTTTGGCTGGGTTCAACCTGCAAGCTGGGACGCTCTACCTTTGCTTCGGGCATCACCGATTCAATTAAGTCAGGTCCACGCAACTTACGCCCCATGCGCCCCAGGCTGGTAAGCGCCTTACCGCCCCCCATGATGTCAGGCAGGGACAGTTTCTCTGCGGTGCCCAGGGGGTCTTTAATAGCACCCACACCTGCACGCCCCACCGCTTCTGCGGTACCCATTGGGTCAGCTGCTGCCTGTCGCGCCATCGTCTTCAACTGCTCTACCTCTGGTTGGCGCATCTGCATTAATGCGCCTGCCTCTTGCATAGGGTTTGCTGCTAACCAACGTGGGATTAGCTCAGCCATACGTTCCAGTTCGTTGCGCCCCTGCAAGCTGCCCTCTAGTTGCGTTCCTGCGCTTTCTAACCGTGCCCCTAACTGTGCCAACACATCGGGTGAACCCTGCGGTGTGTTGTAGGGGTCCATCTGCCGAAGCAGTGCATCGATGATGTCTCGGTCAGTCTGATTCGGCATTAGAAAAACTCAGGCTCTTCTAGTTCTTTCTTTTTCTTGCCACGCCTAGTCAGCATCACCTCACGCTTGACCCAATAGGCTTTTAGCTTCTTAGCCACAGCGACGATCTTTCCATCGTGCTGACCATCCTCTTCGGCATGGCACAGGTCGCAGATATACTCGCGCCCTGTCCACCACCAGGTCTTCGACTCATGGCACGCCTTACAGGTGGCACCTGTCTTACTGTTTGCAGGTCTGCCCTTGTATGCCTGGCGTTTTTCCTGCCCTCCCTGGGTTACCGTAGGAGTATCCTGTCTGCATCTTACGCCCTGTGCGCTTAGCCTCTTGGCGTGCGGCGGCTCGGCCTTTTTTGTCATAGGAGAAATGCTTACCGCCCACTTTAGGCATTAGTTCTGCTCCGTGTTGAGAGATACGGTTTGTCCTACCCGCTGCGCGTTGGAACGCACTACACTCTGTAGGGCAGCGGCTTGTGCCTGCGCGTTGCCCCCATCGCGTGCGGAGGGAATAGTCTTGTTGCTGGTGTCCTGCAGGGGCTGGCCTTGTGCCTGTCCCTGCAAGAACTGCTGATGCTGCTGTACGTGCGCTTGCATCATCTGCTGAAACTGTTGGATCGACTGAGGGTTGATCTGCATCTGCTGTTGCAAGAACTGCGTCACGGCTGGGTCCTCGCCTGCCTTGGCGTGTGCCTGCAGGTGGGCCTGGTGGTCTTGTGTTGGTAGCACGCCTGGGTCTTGCTGCCGTGCCGCCATAAACTGGTTCTCCAGTTGCGCAGCACGCACCGCTTCTGCGTCCGCACTGGTCTTGATGAACTTGTCCATGTCGGATACACGGAAGGCACGCAGCACCAGCTTGATGACTTCAGAGCGATTGACTTCGGGCATCTGGAACAGGTAGTTGGCGAGTGCCAGCGTGTCCTCTCGTTCCAGCTGTTCGAACAAGGGTCGCATCGACTGCGTTTCGACCTCGACCTTAAAGCGCACCTTGAAAAGGTCAGACGATACCGCTTCGTAGACAGGGTCGTTCTCACCTTCGGACACGTTGATGATAAACTCATCAGGCGTATACCTGGGGTCGGCCATGATGCGAAACGTATTGTAGATCACTGCCTCGTAGGCTTTACCCACCTCTGCTGATAACCACTCTCTGTTCTGCGTCCCGAAAGAGGCGATAAGCGATGCCTCGGTAGCGGTGCGCCTGGGACCCCCTCCCATTGCCATCTGCGACACGTTGAGGACCTGCTCCTCATAGTTGCGCATATCGGCTTCGATGCCCAACTGGTCAGGAGGAGGGTTACCCATCTGCATCTCTCGAAACCCATTGTTAATATCATTTACCCATACCACCTGCCCATCGCGTGCCCGTGTCAGCTGGTCGGAGATGTTGGCATTCTCCTCGCGCTCAGAGCGCTGCCCCAGGATGATACGTGGGTAGCGCTTGAGCAGGTCCACCCTGCGCGATACCGATTCGACAATCGCTTTCTGTTCGTCCTCGACATACCCCATCATGGGCAGGCCGTATAACGACTCTTCGGACAGGTCGAACTTGATGGCATGGTAGGGGAAACCACCCTGCACCAGGTAAGAGCCTGTGGGGTTGAACTCGCCCGTCATCATCTCTTCACCCGTGAATGGATCAGGGGCATAGACAGGCTCTTGCTCTAAGAAGGGATGTGGTATGTCTTCGATGGGTTGCTCTACGCCTTCAGCGAAGACGATGCGCCTTCGATGCACTCTATCATGCACCTCATACAGGAGTGCGTAATCGCCCAGGTCCTTAGCCTGCTGCACTGCGTTCTCTTCGTCCTGTGACGCATACTCACGGTCTTCGATGTCGTAGAGCGTTTCCTCGCTGTCGGCAGCGGAATTTATTGCCGTGACCTGCCTGCGGTTTACGAAGCGCTCGTCCTTTTTGACAAACTCCAAAGGCACCAGCATCCGCTCGACGATGTATCGTGCATGGCTCAGCTTGTGGGGTGGGCAGAGTGGATCAACGAAGACGTTGAAGGGTGGCACACGCCGCACCGCAACCATATCGTCTTGCAGCGCATCGTTGACCACATAGGGCGCTAAGAGATCATCGCCAGGTGCGTTGTAGTCGAACTTGAGCCAGCCCAAAGAGCAATACAGCGCATCGAAGATAGCTTGCTGCATCTCTTCTTTGACCTGCATCGTTTCCAGCGCAGCATTCGCCACTCGCTCCAGTATCTCAGCCTGGTATTCTCGGTTGGGATTCTCCACACGCAGAAAAACGTGCGGATAGTTGTAGGCAATCGAAGAGATGATCTGGCGTGTAAGGGGGTAAAAGCGTGAGATTCGCACCACCTGGTCTTTATCCAGATCGGGCACCTCAAACTCCATGCGATACATCGCCAGTAGCCTGCGCCACTCCTTGTGCTTGGGGTGCATAAACTTCTGCGCGTTATCGATGCTCTTGCGCCAGAACTGTACGTCTTCAGCTTTCAAGCGTATCTCCCGTAGGTCATCGCCTGCTCGTTTATGGCACTGTCGATGACATTTTCACCGTGGAAGGGATCTTTATTAGCCCGTTGTATGGGAGAGGCTGGTTTGTATAGGTGCATCATAGCATATCGTAGTTCGTCTGCAGCATGGTCCTCTGCGTGCGTGTCCAAGTCCTCTGGGTTCTTCTTATCCCTGGGCAACGCAGGCATGATGCGAAACAGGTTGTCGTTCCATCCCGAAAACGCATACAGGCGATTGTTCGCCAAGGCATCGTTGATAACACGCCATCCCGTCACTCGGTCATTATTGGCGCGAGTAAGGAACAGCCCGTGATCGGCAAAAACATCGGCTGGCGAGTGATTGATGACCTCGCTCAGTCGGCGCTTTACAAACATCGAAGGATCGGCGTAGATGGTGGTCGGCCTGCGCCCATTGGTGAAGGGACATGCCTCAATCATCTTGTTTATTTCGAAGGCGTGCGTTGAGGCCGTAGCGTTGTCCCGATAGTATTCGCACAGGCGATATATGTTGCCATCGAAGTCCACGCTATACAGTCCGAAACTTGTAAAATTTGCCTCGCCATAGTCTAGCCCACCGAACAAAGTCCAGTGGTCTGGAATCACAAACGAGGGCACGCCAATGTTCTTTTCCTGCCACAGGCTGAAGTACTGCCCAACGAACGCATCCCAATCCCCTTCCAGCCACGCCTTGACCAATAACTCATCGCCCACGCCCTTGAGGCGATCCACATAGTGGGGGTCGCGCTCCAACAGGATCTTATTGTCGGTAACCAAAGAGCGGATATACATCCTGCTGCTTTGGTCTTCAGGGTCGGTAAAAAGCGTCCCTTCGGGCACTACATCGATGAAGTAGCTTTTTATCGCCTGGTGCCCTATGCCGCCAGGGTTGCCCGTGGCGCGAATGCGTTTAACAGGGATGTTCTCAGCGCCTGAGCGCAGGCACGCCTTGAGCTTGTGATACGCTGCAAGGTTATCCCACTGTTGTATTTCGTCGAACCCGATCCAGGTGTACTGGTGACCCTGATATGAATCTGCTGCGGCTTCATTCTCCAAGTGGCGTAAGGAAAGCTCAGCGCCGTTGGGGAAAAACCACTTGCGTTGACCCACCTTGTATTCGGCACCAGGGAAAGCCTGGTAAAAGATTCGGCGCGACTCGGCCAGGATCTCATCTAGCTCAGGATAGGTCCTGCGGAAGATGATACCACGCCAGTTTTTGCCATAGGTGGGCACATCCTGGGCGAAGTCCAACAGAAGCGTGAACGACTTGCCACCCCCACGAGCGCCACCAAAGAACAACTGGTTTACAAACTTGGCACGCAGCGCTTTTTCCTGTGGGCCTGGTTGCGGCTTAGGCATCTCGGCCTGGTCAACCATGAACGCCACATTGGGGTCCAGCACCGCACGCTCAGGCTTCATCCGCCTCTTCGATCACCTCAGCATCAGCAGGTATAGCCTCCTGCAACTGCAGCATCTCTTCCATCTGCTGATTCTGCTTGACCCAATCCTCGTAATTGTCTGCTGCTGGTGGTGCGTTCACACCAAACTGCTCTACCATGTGCTTGTGGATGTGCGTATCGCGCACATCACCCACCTCACGGGCAATCGCATCCAGCACCTTGACCTTCAGCTGGACACGGGCTTCGGGAATGCGGTGATAGAGCGCATCCAGTTCTTTTACTCGTTCCTTGCGATCCGCTAGCTTGATGTCATCGAAGTTCTTCTGGTAGATGTCTAACTGGCGTTTGTATTCAGCGATAAAATCTTCGTTGTTACGCCAATCCTTCACCGTCGCAGGCTGAACCCCCAAATGATTCGCCACCTTACGCGACTGCTGTCTCGGATTCCACCGATCCAGGATCATCAGCTGTATCGCCTGCTTATGCGTCGAATTCAGGTTCATACTGCCCACCTCGCGTCAGACCCTCTTAGATCCAAATGCACAAACCCCTGCTCCAAATACGACCCAATACCATCGAACCCCTCATACTCTGCTGCAGATGCCAACTCCTCAATCCTGCCAGGTCCTGGCTCAGCAGGCACCACATCCGTAGCCCATACCAAGTGCTGTGAATTCTCTGCCCCACCCACCTCCGCATTATGCTCTGGCGTGCGCCAGGTGCTGGTGATCCGCAAAGGACCCCAATCGTCGCGCAATAGCTGCAGCAGGCGCATATGCTCCCAAAAGCGATTGCCCACCGTAAGGCAGCAATGCGCCACCAAGCACTCCTGCGTCATATTTGCTGGCGTAAGCTCAGCCCAGGAGAAGTTGGGGATCTCAGGATGGATCATAAGCCTGCGCAAATAAAAAAGCCCCACTCAGTCGGAAACTGAGCAGGGCTGAAACCGAACAGAGACTCGCATATCGAATAGGCGTAACCAACTATACCCGAAGTAGCTACAAAAAAACAAGGGGCAGACCTATACCAAGAGTCTCTTATATATATGTTGTTTAATATATTTGTACTTACATATTAACTAATATCCAGTGTATATGTACATACAACACTAGTTAAATTATATGTTATCACAAAAATAACATATAATTTAACACTAATTATATACTAGTACCACCTACACTCATTTTATATGTACACTAGTATACCTGATCATGTATATTTTACGCAAGCCCAAAGTTGAACCCTCCCAAAAAATATATAGCGGGGGGTAGGTTTTGGGACCTACCCCCTTGGGTGGTTCGAACCAAAGGCAAATCATATGTGCCAGAAGGCAGGGTGTTGAAAGTGGAACGATATGTGAGAGATATAATAGCGATACCTATGGCATCGGGACCCCCTGGTTGGTTCACCTTCGTTCAGCGACCAGCTACACCAACTTAAATTAAGCCAATTAAGCATAAATATCGGCCAAACTCACTATAATATACTTTATCGTTAGTATAAATTGACCGAAACATGCGTTTAGTGCCCTGCTGAATACGTCTAATATCGCTCCTAAGCGCCTAAAACGCCCCTTGTGCAGCCTATCGATACCTACCCCTTGTATGGGACTACCCCTTGCTCTATTTGTGCGAATATAAGCCATTAGAGCCGATTTGATTGATAACGCAGAAATATCTTATCCCTATCT
>Ga0098053_1000247_pt1 | contig 18904 bp, 27 predicted proteins | sample 15BtaG_FD_77068 | JGI IMG/M metagenome (GOLD analysis project Ga0098053, IMG submission 77068) | Marine viral communities from the Subarctic Pacific Ocean - 15B_ETSP_OMZ_AT15312_CsCl metaG | ecosystem: Environmental > Aquatic > Marine > Oceanic | place: Pacific Ocean | collected 2015-01-18 | reverse complement strand
GATGTAAAACCGAAGTAATAGCAAGAGGTGAAAAAACAATTAAAAATAAAAAGGTAAAATAATGGATACAATTATTGATAGAAGTATAAGCATTAGAGAAAATGCTACTAAAGAAAAATGTGAAAAGATACCAGAGTTATTAGGATTTAAATTAAAATATAATTACGACTACAATGTAGATATATATGGAGCTGATGATGAATATGACGCTAGAGAAATGCTAGGTCAAGGTGATATTGATTTTAACGATGGTACTTTAAATAAATCATCTTACTTTTATGAATATAATAGTGGTGATGGTAATACACTTGAATGTAGTACAATTGAAAAAGTACATCAAGCAATAGTAGAGATGCTAACAGATGTGTTGATTAAATATGTAGGCTCAGATGGGTCGATAGATGTAATGGAAAGTGCTTTATTAGTAAGAAAATTACATATGGCTAATCAATGGTATAAATTCGCAAAACAAGGCTGTTATAATATTGACCAATAAGGTAAATTAAGGGGGGGTTATTTACTCCCCTTTACCCTATTTTGACAATTATTATTAAGGAATTTATGAGAAAAATAATAAATACGCTAAGAGCATTAAAAGACATGTCATTCTTAGGTAAAAATGCAATAAATATAAAAGATAAATTTACTAAAAAAGTAGATATTACCATTTTAGTAGGAAAAGAAAGAGTTTATGATTTACAAGTTCCTGAAAAGGAATTAAACCTATATATCAGGGTCTTAAAAAGAATACCTGATTGTGAAATAAGAATATAAATAAAAGGAGGTATTATGGCAACAGCCACATTTGAATCAGTAGGTTTCAACAATGAGCTTATAGAGACTGTAGGTGAAATAGCTCATGTAAATAAATATGGTACAGTACCAGTAAAGTCTTTAAAATCTAATTATGAAGATTTAAGACTGATGAATAAAAGAATGTTAATTCAGTTTATTCAAAAAGTTCGTAACTCAGAAAGTTACAACAATGTAAAAGCTAACAGGTATTCTCCTGAAGAACAAAAGGAGGTTAGCAGGATGAGTTACGCACAATCCTTATTAAGAACTAACAGAGTGGCTTAATACCTCCGCTCATAATAGGGGTAGCTTAAGACTGAAAAGTAAGTTGCCCCTATATTTCAACAAGGATACATATGGCTAAAAAAACAAAACCTCGTAAATATGACGCTGAATATTGGAAAAAAATGACCTTTAATGCTTGGTATTTACCATATATATATGAGCGTAATAAGGTACCTAGCCCTAGAATAGCTACAAATACATTATGGCTATGTGATAAATGCAATAATGTTTATAGCTTTGACAGTTGGGGTAGAAAAGTAATGTATTATATGGAAATGCCTCGCATGCAAAAAGTGAAAACTTGTCAAAAATGCGAAGGAAAAACAGAAAAGGTAGTGTATTTATAATGGGAAATATAATAGAAATGTTTGACCCTCCAAGTGAGAATCCAAACGATACTAAATCATATTGTATATACTGCTCAGAAGATGGTGGAGATTACAATTATGTTTGTGATGATTGTAGAGCAAACCTTGAACCAGAGCACGACAGGAGAGAAGATGATGATTAGTGGTAGTTTTGATAAACCTGCTCAAAAATGTCAACTATGTAAAGAAAAAAAAGCTCTAGTTATAAAAGATAAAAAGCTTTACTGTGCATATTGTTATATAAAGGAAAAGAAGTATGAAAGCAAAAAATCACACAGTTAAACCGTCAGAAAATCATATAACTTGTGAAACTAAGAATTGTAATAACTATTACAATGTATTGTATATAAAAAGCAATGGGAAATGTAACCCCTGCAATATCAATAATAAAAGGAAAAAGCATGAGCAATTTAATGCGACAGCGTGGTAGTATACCTGTAAGTTTTAACGATTTATTGGAATTAGATACACCACCAGAAACAAATACATATAAACCAGTAAGACATGAAGATATAATATTAAATATAAATAAGCAAGTAGTTAAGCAATTACCTGATTATGAATTTGTAAACTCTCAATATTCTATAAATAAAGGAATTTGCAGAGATGAAGAGGGTGAAATTATATATGATGGACCAGCAGGCAAGTTCTTTGGAATACATAATTATATCAAAAAATCAGATATAGAAGAATCAAACCCTGTAAGACGCAGTATTGGATTTAGAAATAGTTATGATAAATCTATGTCTGTAGGTTGGTGCTTTGGAGCATCTGTATTAGTATGTGATAATATGATGTTCACAGGAGATATAACAACATTAAGAAAACATACTAAAAATGTATTACAAGACTTAGTAATGAAATTAATGTGGGATTTATCTGAGACTTGTGAAAATACATGGGATACAGTAGATGAAGATATTAAAACTATGAGAAGAATAGATGTAACTAATAACTCTGGGTTTGGATATTTAGGTCAAATGTATGGTAATGGTATTCTTAACAGCAGTCAGTTTACAGAAGCTGTAAGGCAATGGAAGAATCCTACTTACAAGGAATTTGATGACAGGAATAAATGGTCTCTATATAATTGTGCTAATCATGCATTAAAGACTACAAAGCCTGATAAAATAATGAATAAGCATATACAATTACATAATATGCTTACACCAGCTAGAGTAAGTGATTTTGTAAACATAAAAGAAGGGGCTGAGGCTTAATGGCTAAACCTAAATTTGAAAACATCAATGATGTTATGAATCATATACAAACTGAACTTAAAGCACCTAAGAACTTAGTAAATAAGTTTGGAGGGTTTAAGTATCGAAATCTTGAAAGCATAGTTGAGAGCTTAAAACCAATAATGAAAGAAATTGGTAATTGCTATGTAACTATGTCTGATGAAATTGAACCAGACCATCTTGGAATGGATGGTTCATATTTATATGTAAAATCAACAGTTGCGTTTCATTGGAAAAATGAAAGAATAGAAACTAAAGGTTGTGCAGGAATATCTATGAATAAAAAAGGTATGGATACAGCACAAGTGACAGGTAGTGCTAGCTCATATGCTAGAAAATATGCAATGAATGGCTTATTTGCAATTGATGATTCAGTTCAAGAAGCAATAATGGAAATAGACGCACAAAATGGTGCATCTAATAATAATAAAAAGGCAACCATAGGAGGTTAAATGCCAAATTATTTCGTAAATACAGGAACAGTTAAAGAGGCTAGTATAGAATATGAAAAAGAATTTACAAGCAAATCAGGCACAAAGTGGGATTCTGATATTGTTGTAGATTTAGTAGTTGATGTAGAAGGTCTTGATTTTGATGTTGTTTTAAGTATTAAAGGCTCATATAGAAAAGATGATGATGATATTGTAACTAGCAAAAGTACTGCATTTAAACCTATACAAGCAGTTAAAGCATGCGGTATAGATTTAGAATGGGAAAATGTAGACGGTGAAATGGTTAAAGACTTTAAGAATGAAAAAGTACATTTCAGTCAAGCAGGATTCCCTAAAAATACTGCTGAAGATATGGTTGGTGCTAAAATATCATATATTAGCTATAAAACACCTCATACAAATAAGAACGGTAAAGATGTGTTCTTTAAACATGATTATATAACATCAGCTAATAATACAAATAATCTTGAAAAGAATTTTAACGATTCAGTAAGTAAAGGATTCGTTAAACATTATGTAGGAGATTAATTGTGAATATAGGTGGAGTTATAATAGACTTTATAGACCATCAGTTTAAAATGGGGGGAGGTAGTGTATCTATCTCCTCTCATGAGTTTGGTAATATTAAACTACATGGGCTTGATAAGTATGGAGTTCTTCATAATACTAGCTCTTATGAAAGAGAGTGGAGAAGGTTAAGAGAAAAGGAACTTTTAACAGGCGTATCCATTGAAGAAGAGGCTAACAATTCAAGGGAAAAAACATGGATAATAAAACCCCTAAAAAGATAGAAATAGTAGCAGGTGCCCTATCAAATAGAGGTAAGTTTATTGATATAGCAGATGCTACAGATTATATGCATTTAGAAACAGAGGTCTACAGGTCTATGTTTCTATTAGACGATAGTATAGATGAATGTAAATCAATAAAAGACTATAAAGGTGTTTATGCTCTTGATAGGATATTGTTTGATTTCGATATTAAAGATGATGGTAATGCATTAGTAAAAGAAGTCTTGAATTTCCATTCAGCGTTAATTGAAAGAGGTGCTAATAAAGACCTTATTCAGATATGGTTTTCAGGTAGAGGATTTCATGTGATAATTCCTGATTATTATGGATTTGAACCTAGTAAAAATCTTCCTGCAATGCTAAAAGAGACTCTTAAAAGGGATTTTAAAGGCTATAATATTGATTTAATATATGATAATGCTCGCATAATTAGATTAGAGTATACCATAAATAATAAATCTAACCTATATAAAATACCTATTATGTATGATAGTTTAAAAAATTGTACATATGAAAATGTATGTGAATTAGCTAAAAAGCGTGATGATGTAGATATATCACAATTAGAATGTGCTGATACACAATTAACATTAGGCTGGGATGAAACACCTGAAAGTATCTGGAGTGATAAAAAAGCTAAAAGAATAGTCAAAGAAACTCCTACTATTAAACCTAGTAATGCTAAAATAGGCACTAAGTATAATGGTAATGTAACTTGTGTACAGAAAATGGCTGATAGTAGTTTTGAGCATGGTAGGAATAACACCTTGCTAAGAATGGCTGTTGTTTGGAAAAATGTATGGGGTTTAAATAAAGACCAATCATTAGCAATAGCTAGAGCTACAATACCCAATCTGCCTGAAAGTGAGCGTAATAATCAAATAGCAAGAGTATATGATGATTATGAATACAAATACAGGTGTGATGACCATATAATGAGTTCATACTGCGATACTCTTTGCAAGTTTTATCAAGCAAAGAATTTTGGAGTATCAGTTAAGACACCTAAAGAGGTGAAAGAAGAATATATACAAAGATTATTACAGTCTAGAACTGAATTTAATCTTAGAGATGTTTGGGATATAGGGACTGATTATATCATGGAAGAAGGGCAGTTTATAGTAGTAATAGCAGATACAGGAGTTGGTAAATCAGCATGGTTGCAGAACTTATCAGTATCATTAAAAGAGTTTAAAATACTATATATAACTCTTGAAATGCCTAGTGAGTTATTGCTATGTAGATTCTTCCAAATATCACATAATCAAACATATGAAGCAGTTAAAAGTAAACTAACTCAAGACCATAGTGTAGTAGATGAATATTTAGACGCTATTAAACATATAAGGCTAATGGATTCACAGCCAAATATTGAATCTATGAAAGAGTTAGTAGTACAAGAGCAACCTGATATAGTTATGGTGGATACCATGGATAAAATAATAGTTCATGGCGTTAGAGATAATATGAGAAAAATGGAACAAATATCATATAATCTACAAAGATTGGCAATAGATACTAAAACTATTGTTATCGGAGTAGCTCATATATCTAGAGGTGCAACTAAAGACGAGAGAGGTAGACCTAAGCCTCTTGATGTCCATAGTGCAAAAGATTCATCATCAATTGAACAGAATGCCGATAAGTTAATATTAATAGATGGGACTAGAAAAAGTCCTATAAAAATAGTGTCTGATGGTAAAACTAGGACAGGTAATGGATTTAGAGTAGAAATGAAAATGATAGGAGAAACATTTAAATATGAATTGGTTAATGGAAGCTATGGAAAAGACACTCAAAAGATTGGTCGTGCTAGGATTTCTCAGAGATAAAGAAAACGACATGACAAGCTATTCCATAAAATTCTTTAAACTAATAATGTTTCAATTAACAATATTGCGTATAAATGGAATATTTTGTACATTTTCGTTTCACCTATCTAAAATAGGAATAAGTATCCAATTAGATACATATCATGGAAAAGGATGGCTCATTTGAAACCAAAATCAGCAAAAGCAAAAGGAAGAGCATTGCAAAATTATGTAGTAGAACAACTACTGAATGCGTTTCCTATGTTAGAAGATGATGATATAAAAGGTGCTATTATGGGTGAAAGGGGAGAGGATATAAAACTCTCCCCTCTTGCTAAAAGAAAGATACCATTTAGCTTTGAATGTAAGAATGTCGAAAGACTACAGTTCTGGAGTTCAGTAGAACAAGCAGAAGCTAATAAAAGAGAGAATGCAATACCTGCATTAGTTATAAAAAAGAATCATAAAGAGCCATACATCTCTTTACCATTAGATGATTTTATAAATATAATAAAACCAAAGAGGGTTAAATAATGAATAAATTTATATGTAATGAATGTAAACAAATAGTTAGTAGCGAAGCAGAAGAAGTACCTCATGGTATTTTATGGTCAGATGAACATAGATGCACCTTCACAAAAATAGATGAAAAAAGAAATAATGAAGAAAATAAAACCAGAATTAAATAAACTTAACTTGATTAATGTAAATAGTGATAATTTTATTCCATTTCTAAGATGGCTGGTCGTAGAAAAACAATATCCAGCAAAGATTATTGTGGATATTGTTGAAAAACCATGGAAATGGCAAAAAGAGTTCACTAAATATATGGAGATAGTTTTAGAATATGAGTAAAACGCATAGTTTAGAAGAAGATATAAGTAGGCTTATTACAGAAAGAAGTGATGCATTATATAGACTTTATATATTGAAAAGTAAGTCTAAACAAATGGTAAATTTAGTATCTAAAATGATAGACGCTATTGATGAAAATGATTATATGGAAATTAATAGGTTAAAGCTTTTAATAAAGATAGAACTTAAAGATTTAACTAAACATATCGAGAAAGAAGAATCAGTTGAAGAGAAACCTAATTAGAGACCATCTTCAAAACCTTAAGGCTGTACTCAGGAAAATTCTTGGGTACAGCGTAACAGGTAATAAATATATACATGCTATTGAAGAAGCTATTGAAAGAATAGAACCTAATGAAAATAATAAAACAACCTTAGTAGCAGGACCATATAAAGGTATAATGCTTAATAAAAATGGTGATTTATCTTTCAAGGTAAAGCTTAGAGAAACAGATGAAACTATTGATAATATTGTTTATTTTGCTGATGACATAATAGACTCAGAAGAAGGAGAAGCTTAGTGTACGAAACACTTGACTATGATAAAGTAGTAAATAAAATGAGAAGATATTTTAAAGAAGAAAAGGGATTTGTAGAAGTTCCAACGCAAAGCAGGTTAAGTATCTTGTCAGCTTGTGAGGACCCAAAGACAATTAGTCAATTTGTATTTGACGGTATTAACTATCCTCTACCCCAAACAGGTCAGATGTGGTTAGAGTATGAAATGTTAAAAAATCCTCAGCTAGAGGGGGTGTTTTGTGTCTCTACGAGCTATCGTAATGAACCTAATCCAATTAAAGGTAGACATCAAAAGATATTCCCAATGTTTGAGTTTGAAAGCAAAGGGGATATGGCTACATTAATAGCTACTGAAGAAGAGTTGTTAAAATTTCTTGGATTTAAAAACTCTATTCATATGCATTATGATTGTGTTTGTGATACTTATAAAGTCAAACATTTAGAGGCAGAGCATGAAGAAAAAATGCATGATGATTATGGTGATGTTATATTCTTAAAATATTTCCCTCAACGCTCTCATCCATTCTGGAATATGAAACAAAATTCTAAGAATCAAGAACTCTATAATAAGGTAGATGTAATTTTGCATGGACAGGAAACTATAGGTTCAGCAGAAAGAAGTTCTAATGCTAATGAAATGTATGATAATTTTCTATCTATTTCAGATGGAGAATATGCTAATTTATTATATAAGCAATTTACTGAAGAAAGAGTTTTGAAAGAACTTGACGATTATCTTAACTTAGATTTCTTCCCAAGATTTGGGGCAGGAATTGGAGTTAATAGAATGGCAAGAGCTATGAAATTAGAAGGAATAATATAGGTATAGTAGGGTGGTGGAATTGGCAGACACGCTACCCTGTTTAGGTAGTGGGCGAGAGCTCTTGTAGGTTCGATTCCTACCCCTACTGCAAATAATATGAGAAGTTTAACAATAAACCAAATAGACAATATATGGAGGGTAATAATGTTTTTAAAAGAACTTGAGGACCAATATCATAATTGGGATTTTAGTGATGATAAGAAATTTAGAACACATGTATCACTAGGAATAATAACTATAGCCAGAATACTTGATAAAATAGTTAAGCCTTTAGAAGCAGATGCTGAGAATGCTGATGTAAAAAACTTACAAACCGATAAAAAACCTATTAAAAAAGGTGGTATTGGAAGTAGGTGATAGAGCCAATATAAGCAGGGTTTTAGAAATTGTAGCGATTATCCGTACCCTGCTTATATATCTTGTTTGGAACTATTCTCCTTCAAGAGCTTTACATCTAAAAAGGAGATAAAATGAATGATTTAAAACTGTTGAATGATAGGATAAATAATCTAGTTATAGATTTAGAGCTACAAAAAAAGCTTATATTAGATATATTAAAAAATCTAGGAGTAGATATAAATGATTACACAGGATTTGATTTTAAAAATAATCCAGACGATGAAGAAAAAGAATTGTCAAATTATAGATTGTAGTAAAGCTGTTAGTCATACAAGGGAAGGACACTTAGTCCTCCACCCTGCTAATATTGAAGAACTAGCGTCTACAATAGAAAAGGATTTAAATAAAGATATGAATACTACTTTATAACCTTAATTATAGTATCTAGATTAGATGAGATTTCCTTTAAGGTTATCTCATTCTTTTTTTCATTATCAATTAGCTGAACTATAATTTTTTCTAACCTCACAATATCTCCTCTAAGCTCTTCTATTTCTTTAAGTAAATAGTCTTTTCCCCAATTAATAAACTTTAATACAAGCCAAGCTAATCCAATAGTACCTGCTAAAGGGAGTCCAAGTTCTTGAATTAATGTTATATCCAAATTTTAATTTCCTTATATAGTCTAACTATTAAATGAATTAAAGTAACTACTAAGATTGATATTCTTAAAACTTGAGGTATCATATCCCAGTAGCTTAGTACTACTCCTCCCATACCTGTTATTGCTGTACCTGCGGTACTATCTATAAAACTTTTAATACTATCCATTTTGTTCCTATTTAAAAATTGAGTTAGTTTGATTGTGTACAGCTAATCCTAACTGCACTAAGCTTTGTAGTGCTATAAGTATTTTATACCATATAATGCACATAAATGTTTTGTAAAATAAATTAATAACAGATTCAATTCTTACTTTATTGTCCATTATAAACCTGCCTTTCCTAGCTCTTCATTAATAAAAGCAAAAGTATCTTCTCTATCAGCGTTTTTCATACGCCCTCTAAGTTGTTGATAATAGCCTAGCATTAATTGTATTGAGCCAAACATAGATATTATCTGAGCTTTAAATTTTTCTATAAACTCAATAATTTTATCATAGTGCAACTCAACGCCAGTCATCTCTTCAATAGTTGTAACCATACCTACAGTTTCAGGGTCAAGTAAAATATTATTAATACCGAAAAACAACATTGCAATAGAACCCCCATTAACAGCAAATCCTGAAAAGTTAATTTGCTTTGCCCTTTTATGAGCCTTTGCCAACCTTTCAGCTCGTAGTAAACTTTCTTTATCAAGGTTACGAGGTTGTTCATCTAATTTCTCCTCTTCTTTATCTGATTTATCAGGTGCTTTACGAGAGAACATTTCAGGCTCTTTAGGCTTAAAATTACGCTTTCTATCAAAGCTAATCCCTCCATCTTTATTGAGACCATTGGACACATTTAATTACTTAATATCCCTTCTATGTATTCTCTCTTAGATTCCTCTAATTGAGACTTCTTGTACTTACTTGCTAATTTATCAGTAGGTAGTCTAAAGAATTGTTGCATACCTCTACCAAATGTAGTGCCATAAGGCTCATCAAATGTTTGGTCTATTTGTCTTACAACTCTACCAAATGGATACATCGTATGTATATGGTAATCCATAAATCTATCCCAATCATTATTCAATAACGCTGAGAATGTGCTCATAGGTATCCTAGCTACAGGAGGCGTTATTATTTGTAGTGGAGCTATAGGATAAGGATATTGTGCAAAGAAAGCTTTATCACGCTCTTGTTTATTACCAAATAACCATTGGCTTGTTTCCTGTAACCAATCCCAAGGTGGTGGTAATGCTGTATCAAATAATGAGTAAGCAAACATAGAACCTAAAGCCATAGTAAACATATCTATCATAAATAAGTCTTTAAACTTATTAAAACTTTCAGTACCCTCTTTAAATCCATAAAATTTAGCTTGTTTATATAGTTCTTTTCTAGTCCTAACTGAATTAAAAGCAAATGTTTTAAATCGACCTAATACTTTACCAAGTGATGTTCTCATAAACGCTGGTCTATTAGGAGCTGAGTATAAAAACTGAGTAGCCTCTATACCTTTCATAGCATATTCTGTAATGAATGGGTCATCAAGTTTTAAATCTGCTCCAAAGATTTCTCTAGCTTTTAGAGCATGTGCCATATAAGAATTAAATCTTAAATATCGTTCAGATACACTCATTGGTATAGCACCTGCTTTTATAATAGCGTCTTTAACGCCATATCTATTTGCTAGTTCAAGTACAGTTTCGTCTCTAGCATCAGGATTTTGCTTAATTAGCTTAGAATAATCCTTGGCGAAAGATTTAAAGGCTTCTAATTTGCCTTCTAAGGAGTTTTTAAGTGATGGATTGACCTCAAGTTCATTCTTAATATAGGTATCTATCACACCCTTCTCAGCAACCCATTTTCTGAGTTGTTTCATATCTTTAACGGTAGAGCCATCTTCTAGTTTTAAAGTGGTGTCTTTTAAGACCTCATTAAATAAATGTTTTTTATCTTGAGCTTTAATCCAGTTTCTAAAACCAGCTGATGCAATAGTCATTGAAGTACCGCCAAATAGATTAGCTGTCATAGTTCCTGTATTACTAAGAAGAGATAACAATTGGAACCTTGCTTCAGCAGTACCAATATTACGAAACATTCTAGCATAGTATTTCTTTCTAGCTTCTGCTCCTTTAGGCATATCTTTCATAAAGGGCATATCATAACCATAATCTTCAAGCTTAGTCCTGAGTCTTTCCATTCCATTTATAAGTGCTTGGTCTGATGTCAGGTAATATAAATTCTTTTTTAACTTAAGTGGGTCAGTTGTACTCATTGAGTTTGCAACTCTCTCTTCAAATAAAGAGTGATGACCAAAACTATCTCTAATATAAAAACGCAGATAATCAGCAACCGCCTCTGTAATAGGAGCTTCTTTAGAATAACCAGCTTTAGTGTAATGCTCTAATTGTTTCTTAGTGAGCTTAACTCCTTTATCAAATGGTTTACGACTAAGTAAATTAAAGAGCCTGTAGTGAGCCATAATTGAGGCTTGGGCTCTGTAGTTTGATGTAATCCATTGCTTTTTGTACTTATCCAGAACCGAGGACCTAGTGTCATATCCTTGTAAATTAACCTCTCTTGATTTAGCTGTGTTTGGTGATGATGTAAAACCTACATGGTCAAGCTTATTCATAAGCTGTGTAGGACTTAGTTTGTCAAAGGCAAGGCTTTCAAATAACATATCATCAGTACCATAGCTTTCACCTTTAGTACCTTCAATAGCATTCTCTAAAAATTCCTTCCTTGCGTTAGCCATTTTGAGTGCTTGCTTTTCAGTCTTACCTTTTGATAACGCTTCCTGATAGACTTTCGTGACCTCTTTATCAATGAATGAACTAATCTGTTTTCTTGCTTTACTATTGTACCCAAAATTTGTGTGCATGAAATACTTATCAAATTCAAATTTCCCTGTATCTTGGTAATTTTTACGAAGTTTTGTAATAATAGATTTTAGCTTAGTTGGTTTAATATCCTTTCTTCTAGAAAGGTCTTTAATAACCATTTCAAATCTAACTCTTTTAAGCACATCGAATGGTATAACCTCAAGTCCAGACTTATTGAAACTAGGATTAATATACTTTTTCATAAAAGCATTTATATCTATATTGCCTTCACTATCCTTAGTAAGCCATTTATCTGTCTTACCATCGTTAATCCATTTAGCATGATGTTCTTTAAAGAACTTAGTAAAGTCTTTATCAACTTTCTCTATCAATCCTTTTTTAGTATAGGATTTACCATCTACTTTCATAGTATTAGGTAACTCTTTAAATAGTTTATCTTTAGTTACATCATATTCTTTTTCGTGTAGCTTACTCTCTCTAATATTATGAACTAGATGTGTAATTCTATCATGTTGACCAACAGTCAAATCTTCTCTATACTTAAATCTATCTTTATTATTAAGTTCACCTTTAGCTAAATAAGCATTAAGTGACTTAGTACCACCAGCTTCAGCGTTATTTAACCAATTTCTAAGAGCACCTAGACTAGATGTATATTGGAATATTGGTTGATTTTTAACACCCTCTGATGTGAGAACAGGTTTATGAACAGATTCAAATTTAATTAAATCATGTTGCATCTGTCTTTCACTCTCTCCCATAGGAGTTCTATAATACATTCTCCTTTGAAACTTAAACGCTTCCGTAGGATTCTTTAAGGATGTAAGGAAATTATTAAACGCTAAAAAATCACCTATGTTGGCTGTCTCTAAAGTCTTTCCTATTCCACCTGTTTCTGATGTCCAGAAAGTAAAATAATTTTCTAAATCAGCTTTATCATTAAAGTGGATTTTAAATTTATCACGCAGACCTGAGAGTATTTTAAACTCTTCCTTACTTACTGCTTTAGATGTAATAGGGTCTGCTCCTAAAAGCTTATCCATAGCCTCTTGATGAGCGTCTACTACTTTCTTTTCCTGTATCTTACCCTTAACAAGCTTGTGTTTTTTAAACACCTCAGATACATCGTAAGATGTTTTTTCAGGAGAATATTGTTTATCGTATATATCAAATATTCTACCAACCTCTTTCACTATACCTTTAATAGAGCCATCAGCAATAGCGTTAGTCTCATAAAATAAGTTATCTATTAATAGGTAATTTTCTTTACCTTCAGTTTTTCTAGTACCTTTCTTATGACCAGACTCTGTGTCTCTTGACCTAAAAGCATTAGGAGAAAGAAATATATAATCTATAAAATCTTGTAACTCTCTTTTCTTCCCACTCTTTAAGTCTGCTATTCCATCCTTTATACGCTGAATATCTTTTCTCTTTTGAGAAGGCATAGCATCTCTATCTGTTAATGCATATTCTTGTCGTATCTGTTGAGCTCTAAATTGGACATCTTCTACTCTCTCTCTAGCTAGTTTATCACCCTTCTTCTTCCCATGTTTAGCAACCATTCTATTTCTATATTTAATAGCTGATTCCATAAGCTTATTATAAGACGCTAATTGAACTAACTGTAGATTAACTTCATTGACCATCTGACCATAGTCGTAGGATTCAAAAAACCCTTTCTTAGCTTTTAATTTGCTAATAAATTTAGCTTTCATAAAATTAGAACTATCAGGTTTACCATATCCCTGTAATATCCAATCTTTAACACTTAAGTCATTAGGTTTTAGAGATTTTTCAATTGACGCTAAGAATGGGTCTATATCTAGAAATTGTTCAGCTTCTACTATATCACGAATAAATCCATCTTTTTTAAGCTTATCAGCTATTCTAAATTTTATATGAGGATTGTCTGGGATAACTCTATTATTTAAAATTTCTGCTATCTCCCAATACTTCAAAGAGATTGACTCATTCTTTTTAGTAAAAGTATTCTTTTTATAAGTATAAGGTTTATGGTCTATAACTCTACCGAGTTCTTTAAATAAGGAATCTTTTTTTATAACAGATAATGCACCGCCTTCTTCAGCCATCTTTTCAAAGATATGAGCATCTTCACCTTTAAATTCAACTTTAAATACTCTATCAAATATCTCTGATGTAATTTTCTCCATATTATTAAAGTGAGAATAATCAGAACTATCAGCAGACCTATTAACTATCTCTCTTCCAAGAGTCCTTAATAACGCAGGAGAATCTTTATCTTTAAGAGTAATTACAGCTTTAGCTTTATTTTTAATATTACCATTTTTATGCTTGATTGTTACAGTAGGAGATAATTGTCCTTCTTTACCCCACGCACCACCTTTATGAATTAAATCCATAAGATTAGTCATAAACGACTTTTGAGAAATACCATACCCTAAAGTAACATTACCTTTCTTAGCAGTCTCTCCAACCTGCCATCTCATAGAGGGTGAGAACTTAGAACTTACATCTTTAAATTCTGGTGATGTAGTACCAAAGATACTATCAAATTGGGTATCTTTATCATTAACATTCTCCCATTCATTCTCTAGTTTTCTATAATCATTTTTAAGCTTCTTGCTAAAACCTTGATATATAAACATTGAATCAATATCTTTATCAGCACCACCCATATATCTATCTTGTTTATTATGAGTAACTACTTTAGTACCACCATCTTTAAGGAAACCTTCTAATCTAACTACTCTAGCTCCACTAACAGAATCCATAGGAACACGAACTATAACCACCTCTAAAGCATCTTTTAATTCTTGAGGTATCTTTTCCTTAAAATTAATTTTCCTTGTCTTGGCTTGTTTATAAATATCAAACGCTTTACCTAGCGTAGTTATTTCTTTGCCTTTATAGACTATAGGTTTAATAGGCATATTTCTAAAAGCATTCCCAAGCATTATTTGGTCGCTTCTTAATTTAGGAAATTTCTTACCTAATTTAACTCTTTGTAATCTATCAGCACCATGAAACACATCTTCTGTCACAGAACCAAATATACCTTTAGCTGAATATTTCCAATTAGGTCTAACATATCTTTGCATAATATATTTAGCTAATTGGTTTTCATAAGACTCTTTGGATGGTTTAAATAAATGAGATGATGTAAAATCATTATTCATTAATCTAAGTATTCTTTTAGACCTTTCATGATAATGCTTCCACTCTGCACCGCCATGTTCTATACTGCCATCAATCTCTCTTTGTAAATCAGTCCTAGATATAATCTTTCTAACAAGCTCTGTTAAATCAGACTCACGATGCTTTGTATGAAGTTCTACAATCTTTCTTGCAGGTATATTTTTAAGTACAGATTCACCGTCTTTACCTGAAAGCATTGTGTATAAATTTTTATCATTAACCCAATCTTTACCTTCAGTCATTTCTCTAATAAATGGGTCAAATCCTTCAGCAGATTTCTCAACAACTTCTTTAAAGAATCTATTTATAGCATTAGGTGTTTGTAAATCTGATAAGTTAGTAGACATCTGTGTAACTATAGAATGGTCACCTTTAACAGATTTGCCAACATTCTCTACTGTACCATTTGATATACGCCAATGTTCAATAGGCATATCTAATTTAGACGCATCAGGGATATTAGATTCTATCTTACCATCTTTATACTTATATGTTAAAGGTTGGTAATCACCTAAATGCTTAGTAGCACTTTCAAAGAATACTGCATCTATACCATGAGTATCCATAAATTCTTGCCATACATTGTTAGCTCTCTCACCAGCTAGTTTCATATAATGCATTCCATGTTTACCTTTAGTTGCAAACACAGGCTTTTGAAATGTAGCGTTCTTAGGTATACCATTTACAATAATAGACCTATCATGTAAAGTCTGTCTTAATAATCCACTACCATCAGTAGCTGAATTAGTTATATCATTATTATATATCTTATTATCTTTAAGAACAATATACTTCAACATCCCATCAGGTTTTATATCAGCATAATCTGCTTTATTCTGTGGGAAGAATCTATTAGCTATTAACTGAGTTCTCTTATTAAAGTCAATAACATTCTTACCGTAACTAGAATCCATTAGCTTAGAAAACTTATTAGGAGCAACCATTTCTCCTGCTACATGAAAATTGTTAGCTTCAGCCATATGCAGAACATTACTCATCCACATCTTCTGATGATTTAATTCATGGAATTTATTTGGATTTTTAATATTTAAAGAATCTAAATAATGTTGTCTATGAGCTTCATAGGTAGACCTAGGTATTCCTAGAGCGTTTATAATATTATTTAAATTATTTGGTATAGCATCTGGATGATATTTAGCAACTATCCCCTGACCATTATCTTTTAATCCTGAGAATAGATATTGGTTATTTTTATCTAATTGATAAGAAAGTTCTCTTTTACTTATATTATTCATCATTGGAACAGAAGAACCTTCTTTAAGGTTTATCCCAAATATATCTTTTACTTCATTATCTTTTCTAGCATGAGTGATAAGTTTAAACTCAGCGTTAGGCATTAAATAATCAGAAGGCATATTTAAATAATTATCACCAATACTCTTTCCGAAATAATCGCCATGTATAGAGTCTAAAACTATCCTGCCCTTCTTATCTATGTCTACAGCATAAACCTCTCTCTGAATGCCATTTCTACGCTTCTGATAGTAGTTTATGAACGCCTGTTGGTTCTCTTTTACAAAGTCTTGCATTTTAGTGCCATTAAAACTTCGTATAAAATCAACAGCTCCTTTGCTACCATCTTTATAGGAATTTGATATTTCAACTTTAGCATCTTCAAATGTAAACCCTTTTACTTCCTTGCCTTGCTTTTGATATTTATCTGCTAAACTATTAATTAGATTTCTAGTTTGCATATCAAGGTCTATACCTTCAGTCCAATCATCTCTATATTCAAATTTACTTTCATGTAAATCAGGACTGTTAATATCAGATTCAGGACCTGTGAAAGGATTCTTGCTATGATGTATCTCATAAGCTATATGCTTATAAGTATCACTTAATTCTTGTTGAGTAAAGGAGGTGGGGGTTCTATTAGGCTCTACAGTAGAGAGATAATTTCTCGCAAGAACATCTAGTTCTTGTTTTGGTACCCCTTGCCCTTTAGCCCAATTTATAGCATTATCAGTAGCTTGATTATTTATATACTCTTGAGCTTTAGGAGTATACTTTTCAAAGTTAGGAGCTTCTTGAGGTTTAAATATATGAGCAGGATTATTGCTATATTTTAAATCATCTATAAATTTACCACCCTCAGCTTCATGAGCTGGTCTTGATTTATATCCAAAGAATCCACCTAATAGAGTTTCATATAATATCATCTCTATTGGCTCATCTCTAAGGTAAGCAGGTAAACCTTGAACGGTTGCACCTAAAGATGTTTTTAGAATATCTTCTGCTCTCTTAGCTTGCTCAGGAGTGCCTTTAAGTCTATGACCAATACTTGCAAAATTACCAATAGTACCAAATGCACCACCTGCAATTGCACCACCTACAAATGTATTCATATATGTGTCAGGACCTTCCCATATACCTGATATTGTAGAGGCTGTACCAAGTCCTACAGCTTCTTCCATAATAGCTCTAGTCTTAGCACCTTTCATTAAATAGTCTTTGGTTTCTAATCCAGTTCTTTCAAGGAGATTATCAACACCTCTTTTACTCCATCGTGAACCTATCATTGGGAGGGAAAATTTGTCTAATACAGCACCACTTTTTTCGATACCTTTAAACGCTTTAGCAGTTCTAGCAAGACCATAAGCACCTGCTTTTTTAGCTAAGTATTTAGCAGGAGCAGTCATAATAGATGGAGCAAATCCTGCAAGATGTCCAAGTGAGTGGGCTATTCTTTCGTAGGTATTTACAGGCTTACTACCAACAGGGAGCGTAGTTAAACCTTCAGCAAACCCTGAACCTAGTTGTCCTATTGCACGAAACAGACTAAAGTCATCGTGCTTTCTAGTAAATTCTATGCCACCTAAATCTGCTAGTTCCTCTAATTCATCTAATTGGTCATCATTAAATAAGTGAGGATTTTTATTGTACTCAGATATAAGAGATGTAACTCTCTGATTGTTTACCATTTAATACTTCGTATTAAGAAACTAAGCTAAATAAATCCATCTGACCACCTAACGGTGTGCCATTTGCTCCCATAGCTCTATTTATAACATTAGGGTCATAACCTCCTTGAACTCTCATTCTATATCTTTGAGGTCCAATCATAGACGCTATATCTCCAGCAGGAGATGCGTTTTGAGGTAATAAATTACTTGTCATTGGTTGAGCACCTTTATAGTACTTATCTCCATAATAACGAGCTCTAGCTCTAGCAATATTTTCTTTAAATTTATTTCCCATTCCTCTAGCATATCCAATACCTTCGTCAGCATAATGCATAGCTTTATCCATAGCAGGTCCAGCTTTAGATGCTACATTACCTGCTAGATTTGCACCGCCTTTATAGACATTACCTGCTACATTGCCTGCACCTCTAGCAATCCCACTAAGACCACCAACAGCTCTCAATCCTCTAGCTCCTGCTCCAAGTAATGCTCCACCTGTTGCTACTCCACCTGCTAATCCTAAAAGACTTCCAACGCCTCCACCTATCTTACCTGACATAGATTCAAATCCATAGTCCTCACCTATCTCTCTAGGCTCCCAACTATTAGGTAGCATTCCAAGTGTTAATCCTTCACCTGCATTATATAATAATTTTTGCATACCTTTTGATTCAGCCTCAAATGGTAAGTCATACATATATGCAATTTGTGCTATTGCTTCACCTTGATTCTTATTAAATAATTGAGGGTTTTTATTATATCTACCTACAAGCTCTACAGCTTTTCTGTATTGTGGTGATAATTTATGTGGTATCATATTATATCCTATTCTGTAATTTGTGAGTTGTCAATAGTAAAAGGACTATTTTGAAGTAAAGAATTTATAGCATCATTATCTGTGCCTGAAGAAGGACCTAGTAATTGAGAAAACTGCAACATATCAAGTAGATTGTATTGTGCATTTGGATTTTGATTCATTATCTCTAAAAACTTCTTTGCCATATCTCCCTTTTCAGGAGCGTCTGGAAG
>Ga0098053_1000240_pt1 | contig 19268 bp, 10 predicted proteins | sample 15BtaG_FD_77068 | JGI IMG/M metagenome (GOLD analysis project Ga0098053, IMG submission 77068) | Marine viral communities from the Subarctic Pacific Ocean - 15B_ETSP_OMZ_AT15312_CsCl metaG | ecosystem: Environmental > Aquatic > Marine > Oceanic | place: Pacific Ocean | collected 2015-01-18 | reverse complement strand
TACGACGCAGCGCGTCACAGCAGAAGGTGACGAAGTAGGCACACCACGGTGGCCTGGACGAGGGACGACCGCCAGCCACGCGAACGAAGAAGTCGACCTCCGGCCCACGGTTGCTGGTCTTCTCTTTGGCGCCCAGCCACGACTCGGCGTAGTTGGCCAGCGCTTCCGGTATGAGTGATGTCATCTCAGTTGTCTCCATTTATCCGGGCTTCTTATCCGGCCCATCTTTGTTCTCGTTTCCGAGTCCAAGCGTCCTTTTTCCCACCGCTTTTCGGTGCCCCTGGTGTGCTTCCGTGTGCCCTCATGCAGGATTGCGTCGAGCCTCGACTGGTCTTTCAGGAGGTCCCTGCGCGCATCAAACTCCTGGTCGAGGTAGAACTCTAGCTTCTCCACTGATTCTTTGAGCCGCTTCTTAGCCGCCTTCAGGTTGTCATATTCTGTGGACAGCGCGCTTCTCTCTGGTCCCGCCGTGAGTCGGCCGATCTTGCGCTTCTTAGTCCCGATGTCCTCGTCGTACCCCTTGAGGCGCTTGGCCGTTCTATCCATCACGGCTGAGATGGCGCGCTTCTTCATCTCTTTGAGCGCCTCGTCCGTCTTAGACTTGTCCCCGATCATGAGCTCATGGCGGGGCATGTTGAACATGTGGTCGAGCATGACGGTGATGAAGCCGGTCGACGCCCTTTCCAACGCCCCGCCCCCTGGCGTCTCTATTGGAGCGCGGTATTTGTAACCCGCAAGCCACCTGGATATCCCGATCTCACTGTCCAAACGCGCAACCTCCTCATCTCGCTCGTAGGCGCTGAGGCTGTCATCAGCAAGCACCTTGTCTCGGAGCTTCTTGATGTCTGGTATCCGCCACTCGTAATACGCCGAGGCCCCCTTGCCTATATATCCGGGGACAAACGTGCGCATCGCTGTCTTTGTTATGAAGGCAATGATGGCGGCGTTGCTCGACCCCGGCATCCCCTTAGCCTCCGCGAAGTCGACGTATGCGTCAGCAATAGCGGAGCCGCCGACATACGCCATGTCCAAGGCGCGCTTCCAGCCCACGTTTGTGCCCTGCACGGTGCTGTCAGACAATCCCTTGGCGGCCTTGTACAGAGCGCGTTCGCCAGCGCTCATCTTCGCCAAGTCCTCGCGGGTGGCAGAGCCAAGTTGTTTGACCTGCTCTGGCCTGAGATATGACAGCTCGGTTGGGTCGATGTACCCAAGCCCGAAGTCGACAGCCGAGCGCCCGAACTCAAGCATCCTGAGCGTGTCCACCATGTCCTCGTGCGGGTTCGCGTTGCCCATCGGCCATACGTTATACACGCCCTCCTCCCCCGTCGGGTCCATGAGGATGGGCTTTGCCTCTTCCGGGCTCCAGGCTGACGCTGTTCTGAAGAGTTCGTCCTTCTCATCAAGCTGCGCAGCCTCCGCGCCAATGACGGATGACATCAGTGCGCCGTGAGACGCTGCCTCTGCCGCCCTCTTTACCATCAGCGGCTTGTAGTTTGTTGAGCCGCGCGACACCGGGCCCGCCAGGATCTCACCCACAATGCCCTGCCTGCCCGCCACGGTCGTCGTCACAGAACGCCAGCCGCTAAACGGGGAGCCGAAGAGCGCGTCCCACTCGGGCGTATTCCGCTTTGCGATCTGAATGATTGGCACGTCCTTGAAGTTAACAAAGGTGCGCGCGGTGATCTCCCCGCCAGAGCGGGCCAATATCCCCAACAGTTGGGGCCGGGTCAGTTGCTTCCCGTTCGAATACGCATTCGACTTGCCGGACTGGGATGGCTTCTTCTTGACCAGGGTGATCTCCCGCCCACGCCCCACCGGCACAGACATGCGCTTCCCCTCTGGGAGGGTGTCCCACTCGCGCAGGTACTTCTCCATGATGTTGAACGTGTCCCACCCCTTGAACACATTGTCTGGCAGGTCGAACAGGCGACCTACGGTTTTCGTTGGGAGGTCTGCGATCTGCAGTCCTCTTTTTGTAACCTTCTTGAGCCACGCGTCACCAGTGGCAATGTCAAGGAGACCGGACTTCTTCAGTTCGACCGCCGCAAACGAACTGTCGAGGATATCGCCACGGCTGATGGCCTCGAAGAACTCTGCCGGGCGCTTTGTTGGAAGCCCTGCCTGCCACCGCTTATAATCGAGCGCCCAGTCCAACGCCTTGACTAACGCCAGCGGGTCTCTGTTTTTCAGTGCCGCAGCGCCAGCGTTTGATATCCACGCGTTTGCGTGTGAGCTGGGGTTAAGGGCTACGCGGGCTGCTTTTGTGTAGTTCGCGAGACCTTTGAAGAACGGGACGGTCCGCGTCCAAGACATGGACGGTGAGACGCCGCTCGCCCAGCCCTCGTCTGTGAATATCCAGCGCGCGGAGTTGAGCAAGTCGTCCTTCAGGTACAACTCTGGCTTCACCCTTCCAATAACAGGGTCCGAGTCCAGCAGCACAGGGTCGGGCGTCCGCACCGCGCGCTCGGGTGATAGGTTTGCGGGCTTTTGAAGCCCAAACGCCTCGAGCATTTCCGGGGGCACCAGCTTAAGACGGTTAAGCCTGCGCACAAGGGCAGACGGCACATTGATATTGTTATCCTTGGCGTACTTCAGGATGGCGGACGGAGAGTTCCGAGCAAGCGGAGGCAGTTCAGCCGTGTCCACGTACCTGTCTATGAAGTGCTGCAGTTCAGACGGGATGTCGGGCGCCGACTTGGCCGCGCTCTGCATGTCTATCCTTCCGGCGCGGGGAACCCCTCCCTCGGGAACGAAGGAGGAGCCCTCCGGGTGCCAGTCGCGAATCGACTTGAGCGCTGTGTTCTGGTGAGACAGCTTGCGAGATGTGATGGCGAGACGCCTCATGTTCGCAATCGCCATGGGCCTGCGCACTAGCGCGGCCAGTTCAGGGTCTGCGTCCATGTATCTGGCCATCGCGTCGACCACAGAGATCTCGCCAGGCTTTCCGTTCACATCTTGATACCTAAACCTGACATTGTTGACGCCACCTTCCTTTGCCTCGTCGAGGATTGCGCGCATCGAATCCCGGTCCACCGACCGGCGACTGCGGCGTTCGATCTCGTTGGCTATACGGGTGACTGCGCCCTCGCGATATGACGCGACCTGCATGTTGTTCGCTATCCTGTTCTCAAGGGCCAACTGCGCCTCCTCAAACGCGAGCGCCCTGAAGCCGGGGACCTGTGACAGCGGGCTGTCCTCAAAGAACTCGGCGGCGTCCTCAACAAGCCGCACCACCTCCTGGTTGAGGTTGCGAACCCTGGGCTCAACACTGCGCTTCGCGGCAGGCTCGTCCCTGAGGGCTCCCTCTGGGGTCAGCCTTCTCGAGGGGCTGAACGTACCGTCTGCCTGCAGCGTGTATGGCTTCTCGTCAAAGCTATAGCCACGCGACTCACGCGGAGCGGTGAGCCCAGGGGAAAGCTTTGGCGACTCGTATGCCGCTCGACCGGGGGGATACCATGGAGCCATCTCGTGACCAGGCCGCACCACCGCTGGCTCTGGCGTAACCGGCGGCTCCTCGAACGGAACCATGCCGCGCCCACCGGGAACCCCCTCGCGCATCGCGGCGTCGGCCTCGTTCAACATCCTCTGCGCCTCGTGCGCCCGCTGCCTAAGCAAGTACGAAGTCTCGTCGGCAAGCGCCTCCTCCATCAGCCTCTCGACGATGTCGCGTGGCTGACCCTGAGACCGCGCCCTCTCGACCCGGTCGACAAGCGCCCGGTTGTACTCCCTGGACTCCTCGATAGCGGCTCGTGCCCGCTCCCTAAGCGCGCGAACATTTATATCTGGTGGCGCCACCGCTCCACGATCAGGGACAGCGCCAGCACGTCGAGCGCCCATCGCCTCCCGTGTCGCTGCCACCTCTGGGAGGTCTGCCACTGCCCCTGGCGTCACCACGCGCTCGGCCTGGCCGACCATGCGAGCTCCAGCAGGGGTCTCTTGTGCCCGGAAAGCGCGCTCGGCGGCAACGAACGGGTCTCCGCCAGCCCTCTCCATCATCTGCATGAGAGCCGCTCGGGCGCTCTGCGGGTTTGGGAAGTGGCGCACTGAATCCGTCAAGTAGGCGAGCGCTTCAGCGAGCGCAGCCCTGTCCAACTGCGTCGGAGCGCGCCCCTTGAACGCATCGGAGGCCAACTGCCGGAGCCACGGCGTGTCCATGTCGAGCAGTTTCAGCCCAATCGCCTCTGCCTCTGGCGACAACGTGTACTTGCCAACACGAGGAGGCACTTGCCCAGGCGCAGGCAGGCCGAGCGGCTGCGGCTGCGGGGGCAGCGGGGTGTCGGTCGGGGCCAGCGGGGTGCCGCGCTCGAGAACCTCTGGGATGAGCGCCCCCTCTGGGCCAACTGGGCCAGCACGTCGAGCGCCCATCGCCGCACGCGTGGCTGCTACCTCTGGCAACTCCCCGCCCGGAACGTCTTTGAACGAGAACCCTGCGCCAGGTGGCGGCTCTCCCGCAACCACTACATCGGGAGACAACTCCTCATACACGGGCCTGCCACGACGCGCCTTGACCGGCTGCTGTATAGCAGCGCCGGGCTTTGGTGGAGGGTCGAGCGCGTTTGCCAGCTGCGGGCCCAGAGCCTTAACGCCCTGCTCTAACTGCCTCGGGTCCGGCAAGAGCTCATGCGCAAGCGGGCGCATGGCTGGGTCTGCCATGTGGGTGGGGTCGACCTTCCATCGCTGAAAGAGGGCCCAGAGTTCGTTCGCTGAGTCCATGACGGCAGCGGCCCCGCGTGTCGCCCCAGCGCCTCTTCGCCCAGAGTCGGCGTATCTGTTCATGGCGTTGTATGTCTTGCGGCCCCAGTTGGCGGCACCCTTGGACAGCGGGACGCCAAGGCGTCGTGCAATCGGATACACCATCGCGGTAGTGACAATGGGGTACGCCTTTGCAACATCCCCCGGCTTGTTGAACAGCGCCTGGACGAAGGCCACCATCTCCCTGCTCATCTCAGGCCATCGCTTGGTCGCCTCCTCCTCAAGGATGTGCTGGCCACGTCCCTGGGATACCTCCATGCCGCCCATATCCAGGAGCACCTTCTTGCGCTCAGATGCGGTGGACTCCTCCCAGAACTCCTTTGGTATGTTGCCGCCTGACATCCATGAGAGGATCTCGTATGTCGCCTCTGCAAACTCGAGGGCGTTCTCGGCGGCGTTTTCAAGTAGTGTCTTCGAGCCAGAGCGCACGACAGCGTCCGAGAGGATGCCCTCAAGAAGGTCCGCAGACTCCTTGTTTTCGAGTTCCCACCTCTTGCTCCACCCCCTGCGCTCTGCCGGGTCCATCGAAACACCAAACACGCTGATGGTCTCGTCGCCGTCCCACTCGTCGGTGTTCATTGCCGCGTAGCCCTCAAGCGCTGCGCTTGTGATGCCACCGGCCAGCGTCCCCGCAAGAGCGCCAGCGCGCGTGAGCGCAGCCTGCCCTCTCGCCGCAGCGCGCTCGGGGATGCCGCCAACAGCCCCCTTCTGGTATGTGTCCAGGCCAGACTCGAGTCCACGCGCCTGCTCGAGCGCAAGAGGCTCTCGTGGCGCAGCAGCCCACTCAACGGTCTTGCGCACATCTTGCGCAAACTGGCTTGGCAGACCCTCGAACCTGCGATGCGCACGCGCCATCTGCTCCACAGGCCTTGAGCGCATGTAGTCTGCAACGCCAGACGGAAGCGGCTCTACGGGCTGGTTGCGCACAGCCGGGGCGCCTGGCTGCGCCTCGAACGGTCGCCTCACATCTGTCGCATACGGCAACTGCTGCGTCGGCCCAGGGAGCGGTGGGGAGGCTGGCTGCTCTGGAGCTGGCGGCAGAGTGAACGCCAGCGGCGTATCGAACGAAATGGGTGGCTCAGGAGGCTTGAGCCTAAGTGCCGAGGCGCCCTCGTGCTGCATAAGCGGGACGGACGCAACCTGGTCGGTGATAGCCATCCCCTCAACGCCTGGCGCTGTGGGATCGATGCCGAAGCCGCCGAGGATCTCATTGAACCGCTCTCGCGTGACCCCCTGTGACGCCATCTGCTTGGCAAGCTCAAGGACAGTCGCCATTAGTCCCCAGCCCGCCGCCGGAGTTTGCGCCCCCACTCCCCGCCACCCCACGACGTGCTGATATTGGCCTTCCTTATTGCGTTCCGGGCCTTTATGAGCGCGGCCTTGGCCTCTTTCCTCTTCTTGAGGATCTCCTTCTTGTACTTGGCTGTGACCTCTCTTGCGTCACCATCGGACGTGCCGTAGTCCTTCATCTCCGGGTCAGACGCGAATTCGGCCACGTCCGCCTTGGATATCCCCGTCCTGTCAGCAATCTTCTTCAGCTTGGCGACCGCCGCCTTTACCATGGCCGGGCTCTCTAGCTGCCGGTGGTCAAGGCCGAGAGCCGCACTGGCATCGTCCATCGCCTTGCTGACAATGGCCCTGTCTGTAGCATCTGCTGCCGCCGGGCGCGCCCGCGTTTTCCAGCCAGGGTTCCATGCGTCCAGTTTGGCTCGGGCGTCGGAGTCGAGGGAGCCGGGAGTCTCCTGTATCCTCTTGACCTGCAGAGCGCGGTCCTTGACCTTGATCCTGTTGGCCGCATACGTCCCCTTGGCGAGAGCAAGCAGCACATAATGTGGGTCGGCCGCATTTCTAGCGCTCATCGTGACGCCCTGGATCGTCGTCGTCTCCCTCCCCGGAGGAGTTGGGCCGTCGCCGCCGCCCTTCTTCTTCTTCTTCGCCTCCTTATCTTTCATTCTGTAGACATCCCGGAGGGTCTGGCTCTCCAGCTTCACCTGTTTGGCCGGAGCCCTTCTGCCCCCAGACTTGATCGCGTTCCGAGCTCGAGCCTCCACCAGCGCGGGCACGTCGTGCTCACTTGTGATGAACGAGGCGTAGTCCATGGCACCGCGCGCTATCTGCAGCAAGTCTCTTGCCTGCGCCTCTTGGCCAGCAGCGATGAGTGCGCCGTATGACTCCGCCAGGTCGGAGATGGTGAAGTCGGACCCACCGCGCGCCCTTTCCACAAACTCGCCAGCTGTGACGGGCGTGCCAGTGCGCTGCTCGGGCACATCCATGCGCTGCGCTTGGACGTGGAGCACGCGCTTCTGGTTTTCATTCAGCTCGTCGTACTGCTGTCGCGACCACCCGTATGCAGTGAGCGTCTGGTCAAGCGCCCTGTCGAGTCCCATCGCCTCTCTAACTTTGGCCACGAGATGGGGACGGTCTTCAGGCTCAACAGCCGCCATCCACTCTTGGAGCTTATTGCGCCTGGCTGGGGTCAGCTCCTCGAGTGCGGGTTGCGTCTGCTGCAGCGCGTCGCGCTCGAGGAGCTGACCCTTGACCCTCTCAAGCGCATCCCAGACCAATCGCCGCCGTGGATCGTAGCTGCCATCCGGCAGCTGGGTCCAAGCGATGCCGCCTTTGCCGTCCCTTGTGACGATTCCGTCCTGGATGGCCTCCTCCAAGACGGATTCCGGTGTAATGTCGGCCGTTGGTGCAGACGGTGGCTCCTCGAGGGGGGCGAACGCTCGCCTGGGCGACACCCCTTCTACCAGCCGACGAGTCATCTCTTCTCTCGCCACGGGGGCCTGCGCTCTTGCCCTCGCCGCACGCTCGGCCATCTCGGCCCCGCCCGAAGGATCCCAGTCCTGCGGGTCCTCCGTCATGCGCTGCCTGAGTGCGGTGAGCTCTTGGGGGCCGGTCGGGCCCTTCCAGTGCTCAGCGCGACTCTTAACCGCCTCCCCCTGCAAGCGAGCTACGGCTTCTTCTGGGGTCTCCTTTGCGGCCTGGTAGATGTGCCGACCAATCCCGTATAGACCAGCTGCGGCCTTAGTGCCGATCCCGATGGCCTGTATAATGCGCAGCGCCCGCTCTTCGCCCGATGGCTCTTGCGGCTTCTGTTGCCAGAACTTCTGCACCGGGGGCGTTCTCGGCCCGAAAGCCCGCGATGGGTCTGGAAGGATGATGCGTGCCATTTACTCCCCCCCTATGGTGTAGGCTCGGTGGATGTGGGCATTGGCTCTGCGGAGAAGGCGGCGAAGATGGCGCCTGTGCTGACAGCCCCGGCTGGGAGCCACGGCTTTAGTTTTTCATAAACTTCAACCAGTTTGTGCCACCCAGGCACATCGCCATCGCCGGGAAACTCGCCAAACCAGTTGTCTTCCGGCTTGGTGCCAACACCGTGGATTTGCTCCCACTCTTTAACAATACCCGCAATGGTGTTGAGGCTTTTGAAAGCGCCTGCGTCTTCGTTGAGCATCTGAGCGGCATTGGGCCCAAATAGTTTGAGCGCGCCGAGAGATACCTCAGGCGTGGCTGTGATGTTCTTGTACGCAGCCCACCAGGACAGGGCGCCCGCTGCAGCCTTTTGCTGTGCGGGGTCATTCAGGTCGAGCGTTCCCAGCTTGGTCGTTACATATGCGGCCATGTCGTCGTACCCCTGACCGGCGCCGAGCATGCTGTTGATTGTTAACGAGAGGTCTTCCACAAAGGCACCAATCTGCTTCTGCTGCCCGGCCACCATCTCTGCCTCGAACATCGCTAGGTCCGTCCCTGTTTGCTTCTCCTCCTTCACTGCCTCTGCAGCCTCAACTGCGGCGGCTCCAGCCCTCTCCTCGGCGGAGACTGATGCGGCAGACGCTTGGCGCATAAGGTCGAGTGCCGTGCTTCCGCCCGCGCGAGCGACTCCGCCTCCTGTGGCGATACCTTGCTTTGCGATACTGGCTTGGCGCGCAACCTGCGCAAGCTGGAGAGCGTTCGCCTCCTTGGCAGCAGCGCGGATCTGGTCTGGCCTGGCAGCAGCGGCAATGGTTTTCGCCGCTGCTGCCTCCTTTTGACCGGCGAGCGTGCTGTAAACGGAACTCGACTGCGGGCCAGTCAGAAACTCCGAGGGCTGGCCTTGCTTGGGCGCAACACCCCCTTCCGTAGTACTGATCCCTGAATCGTTTGCCATCGCTTACCTCACACCAAGTGTGTCTTGCCGATAATGTACACCCACAGGCCGCCTGAGCCGAGGAACATGGAGTTTGGGTCGTACTGGTTGTAGTTGTTGGTAGCATCGCCTAGCCGGGCGCGCACCTCTAGCCACTGCTCTGCACCGCCAACCGCCGATGCGCCACCGTCTATGTCACGACGTGATGATGTGGATGACGTGGCGCGTCCCACAAACACCGGCTTGCCCTGCGCAGTCATGCCGTTGAGACTTGGGCTGCCAGAGCCGACCAGGTCCATCGCGTACAGCTCGAGGTTCCACGGCCGCGCCGTTGCTATTGTGCTTGAGGCGCCTACAAACGGGAGCGTGTATTGCTCGCCAAGCGCAACCAGGTCTACGGCCTTACCGTACCAGTTGGCGGACGCCAGATGGTCGAGCAGTTGCGTGCTCTTGCCGACCTGCTGGTAGTCAAACGTGTCACCCCGGATGCCGGTGCCAATGCCAACGCCTATGTCCAGCTGAAGAGCCGGCGTTATGGTTGAGCTTGAATCGTTAGCTATCTGCCCGATCACTTGCCGGTTTGCCCCGTCCCAGATCGTAAATGGCATCCAGTTGTACGTGAACAGAATGTGGTGGATCGTCATCGGGGCTTCGATGGGTATGTATCGCCGGTCGATCGCAAAAGTGTTCGCCGCGCCTGCAGTGATATACGGCTGGTTGGTGAACTTACGCGCTGCCATGCCAGAGAACTCGACATTATTGAATAGCGGCACAGCCAGAACGCTGTACGCAGCGCTCTCCTGGAGCTCCTCAAGCATTGGCAGGTCAGAGTCCATCTTGTAGCCGCCGTGCAGCTTCCGGCGCTCAAACTCGTCAACCACTGCCATCATGGTCTGCACGCCAAGCGTGGCGCTTCCAGAGTCGTTGGCCACGATCGGGTCGCCTGGCGCAGAGGTTGTGCCGATGAGCGCTCGAGAAGTGGACGAGTTAATGCCTGCCCCGGTGGTGCCCGCAGCTGCGTGCGTCAGGTTGTCATTGGGCACACCATCGTGCCTGGCGGGTATGTTCTGGATGGTTGGCCCGGAGTCGCGCACCGTCAGCTTCGTCAGAAACCTCATCGAGACCTCGATAGACACCAGGGCCGTGTCGATGGTCGCGGTGCCCAAACTCGCCGCCATGATGACGAAGATGTAGCTCTTCATCGGGTCGATGACCTCGTTGATGTCTGACGCCACCCATGGGTTCAGACGCACATACGAGTCAGACAGATAGATGCTCTCGATGCGCCCGGACCAAACCGTTCGCCCAGGTCGGAGGTTGCTCGACAGGGGGCCCGTAGGGTCGAACCAGGTGGGCTTCTTCTCCATGATGCCGAGCTCGATAACGAGACGGTCCTTGTTTACATATGAGATCTCCCCATTAGGAGATGCTGCGGGTCCGGCAGGCGCAGCGGTCGCGGACCCGTCAAAGTTCCCCACAATGGCGGCGGGCTCCAGCCTTTGGTCAAACGAGAAGCTGACCTCGTCGAGAATGATGGGCGGCGAGCTGTCGCTCGGCGTGACAGACTTTCCAGTCCTCCCACTCGTCGTAAAGCTCAGGTGCTCCTGGAGTGGTGGCAGCATAAACGGGATGCCATGAAACGGCGACCCGTCCCTCCCCTGACACGTGTTCGTCTTGCTAGACAGCACCGGCATGGAGAGGTTTATCCTGAACGGTGCGTAGGCGCTCTCCATCTGGTCGGCCGCGATATTGGCCCCAGTGAGCTCTGCCTGCGCCAGAACGGGCGGGTCTACGACGTGCTTCGTTAACAGCTTTGCGCCACGCGCCAGCTTGCTGCGTGAAATCTTGGCCATCAGAGCGTCTGAACCTCCTCGAGCACAGTGAGCGTCATGCTCCAGGCCTGGACATACCACGGGACAGCGCCCCATGACCCACGCGTATACACTGCCCCGTCGTATAGCGGAATCGACACAGCTATGCGAACGCGAGAACGCTGGTGGAGTGGTATGTTCAGGTCCCTGTGCTCGACAATGCGACCATACAGCGGGCGCACGTCGGTGATGTCGCCTGAGTCATAGTGCGGTTTGAAGTCGTTCCAGCCTGTTGCGGTGGAGTTGGGCTCTATGAGAGACGAACTCTCCTCATTGAGCACCCATGCCGTGCGCGTGTATTCCACGTCCGTCATCACAGCGTCCTCTGGCGTGCCGGGGTTCATCACATCCAGCACAATTGGCACATCCACCGTCGATGACGACGTACTGTAGCCGCTGGGTGGAGCGCTCGCCGGAACGGCTGCGTTGTTATACGTGTATGCCGGTGCCACCGCAGGGTCATACGTGCCGGGGTATGGGCGCGCAGCGTTGGCCCCGCCATCGTTGTGCATCATCACACTTACGCCATAAAGGATGGCCGGTCGGCTAAAGTGGAACATGCGCGTCCACGCGTACTGATCCCCGCCAATAGCAGAGTTGAAGTTCTCCAGGCCCGGTATCGCGGTGCCCTTGAATCTCATGATGTTGAACGGCGCGCTCTCGGGCGAAGCGCCTTGGATGTCGTCGTTCTTTACCTGTAGCCACGGCCACCTGGAGTAATTTGTTGAACTCCGGTCGGCCGGATTAAAGCCAGCGTGATACTGCGTGGCGACGAAGCGCTGCTTTGTGTTGCCCTTTTTGACGTTGTTGATGCCATCGGTGACTTCACCAAGCGCTTTCTCAAGGCGCGAACCATCGATCGTCGTTCCATCGTAGAAGACCTCATGCGTCAGGCTGCGGGTGTGTCTTCGCCACGCCATTAGATATTCCCCGTTCCGGTTGCAGTGCCAGCGGTAAACAACGTGTTCCCGGTCTTGTTGTAGCAGAACGCTATCTGCACGTTTGCCGCTGGACCAGCGTGCTGCACCATCGGAGCGACCGTCGTCCCGCTGCCACGGAATACGCACCCGAGGAACACAACCTTGGCGGCAGCGTCAATCGTCACCATGGACGTGTCGCTGTCCAGGTCTCTCTGAAATGTGCAACCGCGAAACAGCACCGAAGCGCCAGCCTTCACATTCACACAGTCTGTGCCGTCTACCGTAAACACAGACACGCCGTCTATGACAGCGTCTGCACCCACCACCAGTCGCCTACGCATGAAGGTGCCAGGAGATATCGCGTGGAGCTCTGAGTTCTCCTTCTCGAGAACCTTGCCGCCCCAGCTGCCAGGCGCCATGAGCGCCACATTGTTCCTCGTCAGCCTCTCGTCTAGCGGTGAGCCTGGGAGGGTTAGCCCTATCGCCTCGACGACATCGCTGACGCTCCTGCGCACGATGAGGTTGTAGTTCTCGGCCTTAACCTCAGCCTCTGCGCCACGGCGCTCATGCCTGCGCCTGATAAGGAGCTCGTCAAGGCTCATCTGCCCCGCCTTCGACGTGCCGCGCCGACAATCCTGTAGAGGAACTTCACGCTCTCGAACTTGAGGCGCTCTGCAGGGTTGCGCATGAAGCCGAAGATCATTGCGGCAACACTGTTGCCCTTAACGGACTCAGACGTGACGATCTCATCAACCTGCTCGTCGCCAATCAGGTAGGTGTTGGCCTCGTAGGTGGTGGTCGTCTCCGTCCCATAGATGATTGACGCACCGAAGTCTGGGCGCCGAAGCGTGGACGTGCCATCCAACACACGGTCTCTGACCGTGAACTCCGCGTTCACACTTGGGTACAGGTTGGTCTTAATGCTCACGGGTTTGGTGAAGGTTGCAACGCCGCCAATGTAGTCCACAACCTGAGCCGACCAGGTCTTCATGTCTGCGGCCATCATTGTGTTGAAGATGCTCTGGGACCAGTTCTGGTTCCCTGCATGGTCCGTCCCAACGTCATGACTCAGGAGCCTGATGCACATGCCGCGCCCCTTTACCCGCGCGTCCTCTGGCAGCCCCACGTCCTCGGACATGTACGCCCAATCCACAGGCTGCGCGACATTATCCTCTTTGTTGACGCTGGCAAAGCGCCACTCTCTCCATACCAGCGCATCGCCATCCACGTCACCGGCAGTGACAGATGTTGTCGTCACCCAGTCCGTCACATAGCCAGCAGGGGCTGTGTTCGCCTGCATAATCCCCATGCCAGACACGTCCGCGTCGGCAATGGTCCGCATAGGGATGTAGCAGAGCAGATTCTGCTTGGACGGCAGCAGGTTCATGTACGGGTCAAACGTGTGCCCAACACCCGTACCCTGCCAGTCCAGGTTGATCTCCAAGCCGTTCCGCACCGCGTTCCCGGCGCCATCCTCACACTTCCTCTTCACCCACCCCGCAGCCGATCCAAGGCGCTCGGGCGGGAAGATGAGGTCTATGTCGGTGCTCGTCGTGTCGTCATCAAAGATGGGGCGCCACTTGGTAAAGTCAAAAAAGAAGCGCACGCGCACACGCGTCATGTAGTACGTCGTCGCTGGCATAATATCAGGCACGAGATACACCGGGATAAGCACCGTGCGAGATGGCGCTCCGGGCGCAGACTCGCCGTTTGGCGCCGTGGCCCCGGTCGCAGTGCCCGTGAACTTGTACTGCTGCTCGACAGGTATCCACTCACCCAGGATCAGCATGTTGCCAAGGGCATGTGTCGCCGCCCGGTGGCTTATGTATTTGCCAGCGATGGTCCGATAGTCCTCGTCATCGATGCTGCGGTCGATGGCGCCCCCTCGGCCATACTCCAGGATGTATGCCGAGCGAGACACTGTGTCGTCGTCTACGTTTGTGACTCCGCCGTACCGCGCCTGGTCAACCACCACTTTGGTTTCTACCGACCCGACCAAGAACAAGCTCTCCCCGCGAGCCACTGGCCACGGGAGCGTAATATTCCTCACAGCGCCGACATCAGACAGCCCATGCTCTGCCGTGTTGGACTCATAACTCCAAAGGGACCACTCCCCGCCAGTGAAGCAGAGGGTGACGTTCTCCTCCGGCAATGTCACCAGAACGCTCTCGATGTGCTCGCTATAGGCCACTGAGGCGCCCACCGTATTGAGCGTTATGACGCTGTTGCGCTGCGGGACGCGGGTGTTGATCGCCCCGGTCTCCGCCGTCACTGCCGGAAAGAAGGTCGTCATCGGGTCTGTGATGAAGTCCGTGAACAGCGGGGCGATCGGGCCAGAGACCGTCTGCACCTCCATCGGGTTCCCGGACAGGTGCACGCCGTGCTGACTGAGCCATATGACGGCGTTGTCCGTCTTCGTCACGCAAGACTGGGAAACACACCCAATAGACTCAGACACCATCACGGGCTCCATGCCGCCATTCGCGACAGGGTCTCCGCTCCTAGACGCGGGCTGATAGAGGAACGTCTCGGTGTCCGTGAAGATGTAGATGCTCTGCCCCATCGGGGCCAACGCGGTGATGGTGCGCTCGGTTGGGACCACAATGAAGTCGAAGTCAATGAACGCAGTCGGGTCGTCAGGCTGCGAAAAGAAGACCTCTCGGTCGTTGCCAGCGATGACGAGCCTGCCACCCCACGACGTGAGCGCCTGGGGCGAAGGAACGCCAGCGGCCGTGAGGTATGCGTACACGCCAATGTCCGGCCCTCGAGAAGGCGTCACCCGCCATATCATCGAGGACTCGCAATACGGAGGCGCCCACTTCTGCATGTGCGCACCGGCAACAAAGCGTCGGCGATTCCCCCTGAACGTGGACGGCGTGTATGCGTAGAGCTCGGTGGCAGATGAGCCGAAGAACACAGTGTCCCGCACCTCCGTAAACGAGAACGTCTCCTCGCTCGTCGCCACAAGCCAGCCCTGGTAGTCCTTGTCGAAGTTGGTCTCGTACTGGCCGTGGCGCAGTTCGACATCGTTGCGACGGACGCCAGACTCAGACGTGTGCCTGTATAGCGGCTCTTCCCAGCGTTCCCTCGTCGTCACGTCATAGATGCTGACCACGTAGATGTTGGCGATCTGGGCGCGCTCGTTCGCCACTTCAGACGTGTATGCGCGGGACTTGAACACGCTGATGATCTGCTCGTGCCCAAAGTCCGTGAGCAGCAGGTAGCTACCCAAGTGCTTGGTGTACCCGGACTCTGCCACCACTCCGGGGATGTTGTGCGTCATGAGGCTGTCGAACTGCGTGAGCTGACCAAACCCCTTGCGCACCTCCCATGCGCCGTGGCGCCGAAGCATGTTTAGCGCGAAGCTACCCTTGGACGGACGGTCGTATTTGATGCCCCCTCGGAGGATCTCAACTTCGTCATACCGGACAGCCATCTCACATCCACCTCACGTCAACGACGCTTTCCGTGACACCGCCGGAGCGAGACTCAAGATATGCGCGCAACTGCTCTACCCGCCTGGACAACTGCGTCTTCAGCTCAGGGTTCGCAGCAGCGTCAACAATGGCGTACTGCAAACACGCCAGCATCGCGATGATGTCATGAAAGCGCGTCAGGTCGTCGATGTACACCGCGCCCAGGCCCGCCCACGTCACAGCTGGCTCAGGGATGTAGTCGATCCTGATGCTCATCGTGACCTCAGCCGGGAACAACAACTCGGCGCCTCGCAGCGTGTAGCTGGCCCTGCCGCTATATGTGCTGCTCGCCGATACCGACGGCTCAAGTGTGCCGAGGACGTTGTCAGGAAGCGCAGCGCTCTCGATCTGGTAGATATTAATGAGTTGGTAGAGCCTGTTGGTTGCTGCGGCCCCAAGAATCGCAGGCACCGAGGTGCTCAGGTCCAGCGTCCTCGCGCTGGCGATCGAGTACACCTGGCTGCGCGAGTACACAAAGGGGTCTATCTCGGTGACGATTGCGCGGAAGTCGTCATATGCCCGCGCCAGCCAGAGCTCAACCTGGGCGTCGTTCACAAACGTCTTGTCGGGCTCGTCCATGTAAACCCGAAACGCTGCAGCGACTTCGTTCACCAACATCAGCTACCGCCCTCAAGACTTGAGATGGGACTCGCCATGCCTGGCAGGTTCTGGCCCTCTGTCGGGAACGGCACCTGAGCAAGAGTCTCCTGCGGGGGAGCGGGCTCTGCCACTGGCATCATCTGTGGCGCAGTCTGCTTGGGCGCCTGGTGCGGGGACACTGTCTTGGTGTTGGTGGCGTGCTGCCACTCCTGCTCGCCAACACCAAAGAAGGTGAAGTCTTTGATCACCTGGGCAATGTAGTCCTGAATCTCAGGCGCCAGGTCGTAATACTCCGGCGACTGCACGTACTCCGTGAAGACAACCGAGAACGCCTCGAGGTCGTCCGTCGGCAAGATCTCAATCTTGTTGCCAAGGATGATCGCCTGCAGCATGTCCTTGGCGTGACTGATGGCCACAAACTTGTCGGTCAGGTGCTTGTTAAAGGTGCGGAAGTTAACCGCGTCCTTCGCCTCTTCCGGCGTCATCAGGCCGAGTTGCGTCATCTCCAGCACACGAGACTCACGGTTAGCCGCGTCGACCCGGAACAGCGTGTTTGCGTCGATGTAGATCTCAGGGTTGTCGACGATGTCTTCGCTGGAGATGGCCCGCCACGCGGGCACGCCAGCATTGTCGAGCATCTTGACCATACGGCTTTCGGTGTAGTGACGCTTCATCAACATCAACACCGTCAACATCGTGTCTTCTACGGCCGCGATGACCTCATGCTGAGTCGCCAGCAACTGGGCCGAGTCCTGCTGCGTAAGGGTCCTGGCATGCACACCACTCTTCACGCCAGCCTCTCTGCGCCCCAGCGTGATGCCGTGCGCACCAGCAACGTCGCTCATCTCCTCACGCAAAAGGGCTGGCTCTCGCAGCACGTGGGACGGCAGCTGCTGCGGGTTTGCAGGCGAGGGGATGCCACCACCAGGCGTGTACCGGACGATGCCGCCCGGCTTGTTCATGATGGTCCCCTTGCGCACGTCGGCTGTTCTAGGGATTAGCCACGGCGGGTTGCCCATCAGGCGGACGTTCGCGTGAATCTGTGTGCGCGTGCGGTTGTAGAGTTGCTGCAGGTCAGCGATCTGAACCATCGGCCCCTGGCCCCACAGGTCTCCCTCGATGACGTGATAGCGCACCAGTCGCACAGGGAACGTGTCCCGGACGTCTTCGCTGAACTCGGTCTCGAGGTAGAGGTCGCCGCTTATAATGGCGTGGCGCCCGTCTCGCCAATAAACCTCGAACACCTCAACACGACCCTGCGGGACGTACACCTGGAACGGGTAGCGCTGCTCGTCCCCATCGGACGATAGACCCTCAATCTCCTCAGACTTGCTAGGATAGGTGTCCTTGAGCTCGCTCTTGGTGGCGTAACTGCGTATGGCAACCCAGCGAGCATCCCTCGGGTCATGAACACCCGGCTCGAAGAACATGTTCAGCGGGCTGACAACGTCGCACTTCACGCGGCCCATCACCTTCTTTCCGCCAACAACCTTATCGGGCTTTGGCCCGTCGAGGTCGTCATCGCCAGGCATGGAGTTAGCCGCAGCGGTCACCTCGTATCCGGGCTCGTAATACGTGTGCAGCCCGCAGTTGCCTGTCTGGGCCATCCACCGTATTGCCTCCTGCCACTTCCTGGACTGCTTGTCCGAAAGCCAGAAGTACCTGAGCGCCATCTCGGAGGCCGTGGCCTTAGTGATGTCATCAACCGTGTCGCTGGCAGGGATAACGACCGGGGTTGGTGGGTTGAGGGTGAGCCTGGAGATTATGCTGCGCTCGATGTTCATCATCTGGTTGACGGTGACGCGAACCTCGCCTGGCGCCCGGTTGATCCTGGCGTAGTCTTCCTTTCGCTTATCCCAGAACAACCACTGCTCGCCACGCAGCATCTTAATGGCCACAGACCACTCTCTGTCCTCGCGCGTGCGCTCACTCTTCGAGCGCGATATGCGAGACTGCATGTCGGTGGGGAACCGGGCCACTACTTTAACCCACCCCGAAGATGCATCTCCCGAAGCGCCCGATTGCGCTCTTCAGGGGACATATTCATGAGGGTGCGCGCAGTTGGGTCTCCAACGGTCGCCGCATACGCGCCTGGGAGGGAGGACGCGATTTTAGCGCCACCCAGTGCCGCCCCACTCGCATCCCCCTGTGCAATGGCGTCTACGCCAGCGCCAATCGCACTGCCGACACCCATGCCCGCGCCAACGCCGCTAAGCGCACCACCAACCCCACCGGCAGTACCTGCAGCCACCGCTGCTGGCGTTGCCAAGTACCCAAGGCCGCCGGTCACGCCCCCAGCAACACCGAGCCCGACAGGCAAGAGAACCTTGGTCAGGAAGTCATCCCACCCAAAGGCGTTCTCCGCGTCCCGACGGCGCTGCCCTGCAAGGCGAGCCTGAGCAGCCTCCTTGCGCTGTCGGTCTTCCGGCGATGACTCGCCCCAGCCCGTGCCACCTGCTCCACCTCCACCCCAGTCAGCCATCTGTGTACTCCTCTCTGATGGAATCTAGCAGCCCTATCTCGCGTGACTCATCTTGCCTCATCGACCTCTCCCTGTCGATGAGGAGCCACATGAAGTAGCCGCACTCGACGAGCACCACGGAAGCGACAAAGTAGAAGAGGTCTTGCATATATAAGAAGAGGTGCAGCGCCAAGGGGAGTCGACGCTGCACCTCTAAACCTTGCCGGGGGCTAGGTAGGCGTAATGCCAGTCAGGATGACCTGAGCGTTAGGCCGCTTGCAGCAGATGTTGTACCGGTGCTTCCAGAAGCCCTCGTAGGCGTCCTCGCCAGCCACGCGGAAGAGCACGTTGCCGTCCTCATCAGCGAACTGCCCGGTAGCAAGCTCAGCCAAGAGCCAGTCCTTGCTGTGCAGAAGTCCGATGGTCGAGACCGGGAACTGCCGGTCGTACTGGAACTTCACACCGCCGTAGGCCAGGTTCTGCTGGTTGTCCATCAGCTTGCCACCGGTGCCGTCGACCGAGACGTTGGAGTAGCCTCCACTCGCGCCGGTCGCGCCAAGAACACCCGTCAACTGCACCGTGTAGCGATGGCGCATGAGAGCGTTCATCACCATCACGTCCGCATCGACCCCCGCGTCCTGCATCATGATGTCCATCATGTACTGCAAGCGCTCGAGGCTCAGGTCCGCACCAGCGTTGGTGCGGTCTCCGTTGCCCACGTCGTGCGTGACGATAGTGCTCTGGAGGATGGACGCTGCACCACCAGTCGCCGTCGTCCGGTCGTTACCGAAGTGCGTCTGACTGGCGAGGTTCTCGAAGAGGCCACGTGGCTGGTTAGCGATGATGTTCTGACCACCAATGTTCGTCAGACCATTCCAAACACGAGAGTCCTGACCAAACTGAGCGCCCGCGCTGTCCGTCGGGAAGTTGCCGCCGACAGCGGCGCTCTCCGCGATGACCAACGCGATGGCGCACTGGCCGCCCACGCCAGAAAGATCCAGCGTGGCGGTCCCGCCGAGGTCGTCCTTACCGAACGAGAGGCCGATGGTGGGGTTGGTG